>ENA-ORBV01003988-ORBV01003988.1-microbial-mat-metagenome-genome-assembly--contig:-NODE-3988-length-28907-cov-9.466250_pt1 | contig 28907 bp, 23 predicted proteins | sample MGYA00237777_ERZ505514 | MGnify/ENA primary metagenome ERZ505514 (study PRJEB26160, sample SAMN06269048) | microbial mat metagenome | isolation source: Oligotrophic lake microbial mat | place... | reverse complement strand
CTACCCATTAGTGAGACTGTTCTGCGAGGCTTTCAGCTTGCAGAACAGTCGGCGTATTTCCGCCCTCTTGTACTAGCCGCCGCTCAACTTAGCCGTTATATCACTGAGCGATCGCTGTAGGTCTAGCGATGAAGCTATTGTAAGGAGTCTGAATGAGAACAAACCGCTGGCGATCGCTCATTTCCTGGTCAAGCAATTGATGATAGTTGAGGATATTTTTGCAGTGCGCGATCTCTGGGAGTGCAGCGAAACTATTGGGAAGATCCGGAGGGATTTGAACTCACCCTGGTAACGGTTCGAGCAATCTTGTGCTTAGTCACCTGAATCTAGCGTGAACTGCTGTTAACCGACACCGGCAATAATCTGTCCAATATCTTTGGGCGTTGCACCTGTTGCCAACATTGCTCGAATCAATAATTCAATTGAGACGGAAGCATCACCATTTTCAGCTTTAGCGATCCGAGGTTGGCTGGAGCCAATCTTAGAAGCGAGTTCAGCTTGAGTCATAGTTTTTTGCCGATGAGCTTTCAGGCTATGGCTAAGAGCCAGCTTGATTTCAACAAAGATTGTTTCTTCCGGTGTTAACTCTAAAAAGTCTGAGACTGTTCCAATTTTCCAGCCTTTAGATTCCAGAAGTTCTTTCTTAGTTTGCTCCATTACCTTACTCCTGTTGATCAGTCTCGTATTTGCTCAAACGCTTTTTGCAAAGCTCAACCACGTTTTTGGGTGTTACTCTCGTTGTTTTGTTAAAAACCTCGACAATCAAGATTGCATCGTCATCAATCCGATAAATGATCCTCCAATTTTTATCTGCATCTCGAATACGTAGCTCATGACAGTGAGTTCCTATACTTGGCATAGGACGCGAATGGGGTAATCCAAGGGCTTCGCCTTCCTGTAGTTGCCTAAGCAGAACACCTGCTTCTAACCGCGCTTCTTGAGTGAACGGTGGTGTCTTAACTTCACCATGCAGCCAAGCTAAAGGTTTACTGTGATCTCCCATGACGCATTTATATCATATTTGATATAGCAATGTATCTTTCACTGGGCGATCGCGGTGAGAAGACATAATGGCGATCGCTCATTGCCTGGTCAAATAATCGATGATAGTTGAGGATATTTTTGCAGTGAGCGATCGCCTTACACTAGAGATGCGATCGCGGAGTGGAGGTATTGTGAAACAATCAACCTATCAAGCAGATGCTTTCTGGGATACGGATGCAGCGGTGTGGGTGGCAACCAGTGACAACGTTCCAGGATTGGCAACAGAGGCTAAAACGATTGAAGCGTTGAGCCAGAAACTCCGAACTATGATTCCCGATTTGCTATTTGCAAACAAAGCCGTTTTGAAACAGGCAGGATTACCAAAGGCTTTTTATCGTTGTGATGGTTTCAACTCTAAAATTCAAGGATGGTTATTGGCTTGGGTAAGAGATGGCATCAACAGCGGCAGATACACTAGCAGTGCAACTGTCACAGGCACAGCAGTCCTATCAATCAGGAAAGCTGACAGAGGCAGAGGCGACTTATCGCCAAATTATTCAGCACGATCCGCATCAGGTGGACGCGCTGTTTTGGTTGGCATTACTGGCAGATCAGGCGGGTAGAACGGCAGACAGCATCGGCTTTTATCAGCAGGTGTTGGCACTCCAGCCAGGGTCGGCAGAGGCACATGGCAACTTAGGTTCGGTGTTGCTGAAGGTGGGCAAAGTGGAGGCGGCGATCGCCCATCATCGACAAGCCTTAACGCTGATGCCTGATAATGCCAAAGCTCACTACAACTTAGCGATCGCGCTCTATGAACAGAAGCAAGATGACGAAGCGATCGCGTTATATCAACAGGCGATCGCGTTGCAGTCCGATTATGCGAATGCTCATCACAATCTGGGCATGGCGCTTTATCGTCAAGCCAAGCCAGAAGCGGCGATCGCCTGCTATCGCCAAGCGGTGCAGCTAGAGCCAAATCATGCCAGCGCTCACAACAGTTTGGCAGTGGCGCTCTATCAACAAAATAAACTGGATGAGGCGATTGAACATTATCAACAGGCGATCGCGCTTCATCCCGGCTATGTCAATGCTCACGATAATTTGGGGATTGCATTGAAGCAACAGGGCAAGCTAGAAGAGGCGGCGACTCACTTTCAACAGGCGATCGCTGGCAACCCCAGTTATGCCAATGCCTACATCAACTTGGGTAACGCCATGCGAGAGTTGGGCAGATTCAACGAAGCGATCGCCTACTGCCAGGAATCCATTCGCCTTCAGCCTAACAATGCCGATGCTTACAATACCTACGGCTGTGTGCTGGTAGATCTGGCGCGATTTGAAGACGCGATCGCCTGCTTTGAAGATGCCGTGCGCTTGCGCCCTGACTTTGCCGATGCTCACCTGAACATGGGCATTATCCTGCTACAAATTGGTGAATTTCGGCGTGGCTTTGAGGAATATCACTGGCGCTGGAAAACCAAGCAGTGCCCCGATCTGCGATATACGCAAGCTCTTTGGACAGGGGAAAACTTGCAGGGCAAAGTCATCTTGCTCACCGCAGAACAAGGGTTTGGCGACACTATCCAGTTTGCTCGATATGCGCCGATGGTAGCAGCCCGTGGCGGTGAGGTGATCATTGCCTGCCAAAAACCACTGCTACGGTTGCTATCTACAGTTCCCGGTGTCAGCCGTTGCGTCGATCGCGATAAGGACAACATCGACATCCACACGCACGCGCCTCTACTGGAACTGCCCTATATTCTGGGCACCACCACCGACACAATTCCTGCCAACGTGCCCTACCTCTCACCGCCCAGTCAATCCACAATCCAGCTAGAAGTGCCGCCCAACACCCGCCTCAAAATCGGCATCGTCTGGGCGACCAATCCCAGCAACTCCACCTCTGGCAAGCGTTCCTGTTCCCTCAGCCATTTTCTCTCGCTTTTGGAAGTGCCAGGAATTGCGCTCTACAGCCTGCAAAAAGAACAGCCCGCCACCGATCGCGATCTGCTACAAAACACCCCACGTCTACAAGATCTCCAAGAGCAACTTACCGATTTTGCCGATACTGCCTGCGCGATCGCCCAACTTGATCTAATCATCACCGTCGATACCGCTGTCGCCCACCTCGCAGGAGCCTTGGGCAAACCCACCTGGACACTGCTGCCCCACATTGCCGACTGGCGCTGGCTCACCGATCGCGACGACAACCCCTGGTATCCCACCATGCGCCTGTTCCGCCAAAACCAACCCACCGATTGGGACGGTGTGATGCAGCAGGTTCGGCAAGCACTTATGGCGAATGGTGAACTAACAGGAAATGACGAATTACGTTCGCGTAGCGTCTCCGTAGGAGATATGACGAATGGCGAATTCCAAACTCAACACTCAACACTCGACACTCAACACTCGACACTCGACACTCAACACTCGACACTCAACACTCAACACTCGAAACTCGAAACTCGACATTCGCCCCTCGCCCCTCGCCCCTCGACACTTTCCTTGTCTGGTTTCAACCGCATCAAACAATGTCGCCACGGCATGATGTTGTTTAACGTCAGCGATTTGGGCATCGGGCGATCGCTTGATCTTTACGGCGAATGGACTGAAGGTGCGGTCAGCCTGTTTCAATCCTTGGTGCATCTGGGCAACACGGTTGTGGAAGTGGGCACCGACATTGGAGCGCACACTATATTTTTTGCCAAAACAGTTGGATTGCAGGGAAAGGTAATCGCGATCGAGCCACTGCGAATGCAGTTTCAAATGCTCTGTGCAAATTTGGCGCTCAACAGCATCACCAATACCCACAGCTATCAAATCGCTTTAGGAGAAACGGCTGGCTTTTTACCTTTGAGCGCGATCGTTCAACAGCCATCTACCCAGACAATTCTCATGACCAACACTCTCAAAGAACAAGTGCAAGTCTCTAGCCTCGACAGCTTTGGTATTGCCCAATGCCGCTTACTCAAGCTAGATGCCACAGGCATGACCCTGGCAGTGCTGCAAGGAGCCACTCAAACCCTTCAGCGTTGCCAGCCAGCCCTCTATTTAGTAGAACCGCTGGATACCGCCGTTGTCGATTATCTAAATTCTCTTGGCTATGACCTGTATTGGCATCGTCCCCCCCTTCATAGCGCTAACAACTTCAGCCAAAATTTACGTAACGTTTTTGGTGATAAAACTCAAAGTAATGTGTTGGGGTTTCATCGCACCCAAAATATTACGGTTACTGGGCTAGAGCGGGTTCAACTCTGAGCATTTTTCTCTGAACAACTGGCACAAAGGTCAAGATTGTTTGAAGATTTTCCTGCAAGATTTTTGATGTGATTGGATAGATATATGTTCAGGTGCATGACCTATCAAAGCCGTGAGCCAGGATCAAAGCCGTGGACAAGGAGTGAGAACATGAAAAAATCTTTTGTTAAAAAAACAGTAGCCCCAGTACTGGCATCTGCCGTATTGGGTTTTTTAATGGCTGGTGCTGCCAATGCTCAAACTAATACAGCTCAGAATAACCAAAGCCTTCCCAATATTGGCTTATATGACTTAGAGCAAACCGATGACTTAGAAGCCGATAACGCTGGATTAGATCAGGTTACCTCCGTTTCTCAGCTTATTGATGTTAAGCCGACTGACTGGGCATTTCAAGCGCTGCAATCGTTAGTGGAACGCTACGGATGCATCGTCGGCTATCCAGATAAAACCTTTCGGGGCGATCGCGCCTTGAGCCGTTATGAATTTGCAGCAGGTCTGAATGCCTGCCTCGATAAAATCCAGGAACTGATTGCAGCAGGAACCGCAAACCTTGCCACTAAGGAAGACCTGGAAAAGCTCAAAAAAATGATGGAAGACTTTGCGGTAGAACTAGCAGCGCTACGGGGACGAACTGAGTCGCTAGAAGTGCGAACTGCAACCCTGGAGAAGCAGCAGTTTTCGACGACAACCAAGCTATCAGGGCAGGTCATTTTTGGAGTCCAGGGAAAAAATAGCCCAGACATTGAACTGGCAGGCTTCAAATTTAATGACAATGCTGATCAAATCAATGTCATTAGCAATGTGCAACTCAGTCTTTTCACAGCTTTCAGTGAACGCAGTTTGCTGTTTACAGGATTGCAAGCAGGCAGCGGCAGAAGTTTTTCCCAACTGCTGACCAACAATACACTCCTAGGCTACGAGGGCGATTCGGCAAGCGCAGTTCAGCTCAGTGACCTGACCTTCCGGCAATTAGTTGGCAATAACTTTGCCATCATTGTGGGCGCAGATGGACTAAACATGATCAACGTGTTTCGAGGTGCGAACCGAATTGAAAGCGCTGGACAAGGACCGATTTCCTTCTTAGCTCAACGCAACCCTATTTTGAATCTTGGCTCCAGTGGCGGGAATGGCGATAACGCAGGCGCAGGGTTTGACTGGCAGATTGGCAGCCGCTTTTCGCTGCAAGGGGTTTACTTTTCAAACCGATCCAGCGATCCAGCCAATGGTGGTTTGTTTGGCGGACAAAATGGTGGCACAACGGTAGGTGCCCAATTGACGATCGCCCCCACCGACACGATCGACATCGCCCTGCACTACGCCAATTCCTACTCACCCTCTGGCTTTTTGGGCACTGGCACTGGTGATGATCAGGTTGCATTACCCACCACGATTAACCCTTTTGTCCGCGCCCCCATTCAAACGAATGCATTTGGCGCAACGGTTTCGTGGCGAGTGGCACCTTGGTTTACGCTGGGCGGCTGGGCTGGCTACACCAACTCCGAGTTAAAGGGCTTTTCTAGAAATGTAGAAACCTTCAACTGGATGGCATTTCTCAACTTCCCCGATCTATTGGCTCCGGGCAACTTGGGCGGAATTTATGTAGGGCAACCTCCCGCCATTACCAGCAGCGATTTACCAATCGGTAGAAACGTGCCGGATTTTGTTAGTCGGGGGAATGTGTTTGCCGCCGGAGCCGGCGACCAACCGGGAAGAACTACTCATGTAGAAGCGTTTTACCGCTATCGAGTCAATGACAATATCAGCGTGACACCGGGAGTACTGATCATTTTTAACCCCAACAACAATCCCAATAACGACACAATTACCGTGGGCGTTTTACGAACCACGTTTACATTCTAAATCGGGGAACTTTTTCCGGAATGGATGACTCTAAAACAACTACGGGTACTCGTAGATACCTGTACCCCTGATCCGGTGAGTCCTTGTTGCGACGGGTGCAAATTTAATTGCAAGTCTAGTTCACTATTCATTCGCCCATTGATTCAGAGGAAATTTATCGTGATGATTCAATTCACTCGATTTGCGATCGGTGCAAGCATTCTGGCTGGAAGCCTAGCAATTGCCACCACTGCCCATGCTGATATTCCAATTACAGGCGGACAAGTCAGCGGAGATGCTGCTTTTATCACCCCCTTGACCCCAGGAAGTCCAAACACTCTAAATCGCATAGGTTCGCCCGTGCTATTTGATACGGTGATTCAAACTTTGCAAATTGTCACTCCAAACGGCACCACAACAACCTCTCGTTTTATCCCCAATGCCAGCCGATTTGCCGACACCAACGGCAATAGTCGTCCTGATAGTGGCGATCAGGGTCGGCTAGAAGGGGCACTGTCAGGGGTTGCCTTTTCCAGGGTGGGAAGCCCCGTTTTCTTCCAAAATATTCCGGCAGCGCTCAATTTTACCCTGACCGCTTTTACGCCCAACTCCTTTGGAGTGGGTTCTTTGATTAGTCCCAATCAAGCCGGCTCCGCGCCGCTTGTGTTCATTCCTGGAGTGAACGTTCAGTTATCAAATGCATCTAGCGGTGTTTACAATTCCAAGGCTGGTTTGTTGGAAGTAGGTCCGTTTGCCGCAAATTTAACGGGGGATTTTATTGGGCTACCGTCTGATCTGCAATTGCGTCCGGCAGCGGGAGCAGTAACTTTGGTGCCCACTTTTCTGGGACGACGGATTAAGTTTGACTTTGAAGGCAAGAATGCCCAAGTCGATGAGGCGGCTTATGGCGTTGACCCAGCAACGGGGCGCAGAATTTTAGATTTTGCTGGAGATGTGACGAATTTCAAGATCCAGAGTGTGGGTACTCCGGGTAGTTCAGAGTTTAAGATTGATGGCTCTGGAACGTTGGATATTAGCCTGACTGGACCGTTTGATATCAAGAAAGATAGCTTGAATTTGAATACGGTGACTGGGCAAGTAGACTACCGAATTAAAGGCGAAGGACCGGGTTTTGTTGCGTTTACGGGTGGCAACTCGATTACCTATTCGGGTACTTCGCGACGCGATACGGATTTCAAATTTGAGCAGGGAAATCGCAGTTTTGAGGGCAAGAGTGGCGGTGATACGTTCTTTACGGTGAGCGATCGCCGCGACAATATCAACTTCGCTCGCTTTGTTGTGATCCCAGTAGTGGGAGTCTCCACAACTACAGGAGCCGCTGTCATTACGCCTTCTACAACCGGGGGCACAACTTCTACAACGACCAGCACCACAACGACCAATACTACGATTTTTGTCACGACAGTCTTCAACAATTCGTCTATCACAATTTTCCCTGGCTACCGCAATCTGCTGACCGTTACTAGGGGTGAAAATGATGACGACGATGATAATCGGAACTATGGTCGCAACACGACTTACTACGTTTATCAGCAACGAGGGACGACTGAGGTGGTTGTAGAGCGCAGGGGCGATCGCATTCTTTTAGTCGATCGCACCGAAGTTCGGGGTCGTAAGTTGAAGAAAAAAGGCAAAGTTGTTGCAGCGTATCAAGTGGTAGGCTTGCCCAGCCGCGTCTTTCCAGGCATGACAGGGCTGCGCCAAATTCCTGCGGACACGGTGCAGTCGTCTTCCACTGAGACAGAGCCTACCGCACAAGCAGCAGCGTTAGAATCTGCGGAGAACACAGCCACTGCAACGCCGACAGTTGAGCCAGCGTTTACCAGCAATAGTTCAGATAATGCAACAGGCACCGCGATCTCACCTTAACCACTCTCCAGAAAAACTTAACTAAAGATGAAAGGGCAGCTTGCAAGCTGCCCTTTTTCGCATTTTATTTTCATTTGTTTCCTGTATGACTTTCCAACTCTTTGTGAATCTGGTTCATCACCCGTTGATGAGCTTGGTGATAGCGCTGGAGCCGTTGTAGGTCTTTGTCTGACAACTGGTCGAGACGGGTCAGTGTCATGTTGTCTTCCAGGTCATAGAGTTTGACGTGGATAGCAAGAGAATTGGTCAAGACGCGATCGAGAAATTGATCGTAAGTTTCTTCCGGGCGACGGGTGAGGCAATCCAACGCGGTGATAATTTTGGGTGGAAAGCCCTCAGCGGCAAGCTGATCCAGCGTCCAGTCAGAATCTTCTACGACATCATGCAGTACTGCAACGATTTGTTCGTTGATGGTTTGTCCGCGCATCATCAACCTGATGGGATGCAGGATGTAGGGAGCGCCAGCTTTATCACGCTGATCTTGGTGGGCGATCGCCGCGATCGCCACTGCCCTTGCCAGCAGTTGATTTAACGAGATTTCCACGCGATCGCCTCCTTACACTAAAGATCAGGATGGTGCGTTGAGCGCAGTCGAAACGCACCACCAAAACTTACCCGTTTTATTCCGTTGGCATGGGCGCAGGTTTCACTGTCAGAGTGACCGATCTCCCGTTACGCTTTACCGTTAGCTGGAGCGGATCGCCAATTTTGGTTGATTCGACCTGCTGCTGCACTTGCTTAGAAGCCTGTACGGCAGTGCCATTAATTGTTTCGATCACATCACCGGCTTTCAAGTCACCCTGTGCCGCTGGTGAATTAGGCTGAACTGCCAAAACAATCACTCCCTGGTCTTGCTCAACACGCACATTGCCCTGGCGGCGATTAATTTGCTCTCGTAGTTCAGGAGTCAGTTCTGCCATTTGAATCCCTAAGTAGGGATGATCCACTTTGCCGCTCGTAATGAGTTGGTCTGCAACCCGTTGAGCCGTGGCAATGGGAACCGCAAATCCAATTCCAGATGCGCCTTGAATAATGGCAGTGTTCATGCCAATTACTTCGCCTTTGGAGTTAATCAGCGGTCCACCGGAATTGCCAGGGTTGATGGCAGTGTCGGTTTGAATGAAATTAACGCGGGAAGAACCGCCGAAGTCTGCGCCCGATCGCCCGGTGGCGCTGATGATGCCCTGTGTGACGGTGTTGTCGAGTCCGAGTGGGTTGCCGATCGCAATGGCGGCTTGCCCTGGCAGCAGGCGATCGGAATCTCCCAATTTCACGGTGGGTAGCCCCGTTGCGTCGATTTTAATCACAGCCACATCCGTCGTTTCGTCTGAGCCAATCACTTCGCCTTTGAATCGTCGCCCATCTTTCAAAACGACGCTAACCGTATCTGCCCCAGCTACCACATGAGCATTAGTAAAAATCCGCCCATCGGCTGAAGTAATGAACCCCGACCCTGTGCCGCGTTGTACTCGTTGAGGTTGCTCTTGTTCTTGCCGTCCCTGACCAAACATTGAGCCAAAGTCTGAGTTATTCAGGGGTTGTTCTACCGCACGGCTAGAATCGATCCGAACGACGGCTGGACCCACTTGCGCCACAATATCTGCTACGTAGTCGGGCGCACTGGGGTTGCTCGATCGCGGCGATGCAACTTGCACATCTTGCGTTGGTTCAGCAGAAGCGGATTGCTCAATCGGGTTGTTCCCTACCAACGAGTTCGTGCATCCAGTGCTAACAGCGATCGCGGCAAGTGCGATCAACGACAAAGGCAGCTTTAAAGGGGAGTTCATGGGGTTCTAATCCTAACCATATTCACGGTGACTCATCTAATCTAGCTTCCTTATATGAAGTTGGTATGTAATTCATACCAACGCAGCATCGCATGCATTTCAGTCAGATTAAGTTGTTTTCAGCCAGATTAAGCCGCGCCATATTGCCAGCATTCAGGGGCTTCCCAGCTTCGCAAGTTCGCCCACCACTCGAAGAGAAGGCTGCATTCCTAAAGCCTTATCATCCCAAGAAAAGGGTTAGAAATTAGGGCTACTCGTCCTTGTATTCAGCACCGCCTGATTTTTTATTGGACTCTCCATCGAATGGCTGAACACCTGTTTCGGGATAGGAGTTATCGTCAGGACCAAAAATACGAGAGATTGCCGCAGAGAAATATTGGATGATGTCATCGAAAAATTTTGGCATACTCATGATTGTCTCCAGAGAAGCTATTTGAAGTGAATTAATTTAGCTTGCTTGTGTCAGAAATCAAGCTTTCCTTGCCGCTCGATCGCCTACTCCTTCAGTATGAATCCGTCTGAGTACAATTTGCTTTTTTGCATTAATTGTTCAAGTTAATGTTGCAATCTCTAACATTTTGAAAAAAGGGCACAAGTTTTAAGTTCAAGTTTTGAATGCTCAGCGATCGCGCAGGGTTAGTTCGATGCAGCAAAATAGACCCCTTGAGAAAGAGAATTAAGTTGGGGTAAACCAAATCTGAAACCCAATCTTAGGCAGCTTAAAAAGGCAGCTTAAAAGTTGAAGTCTTCGATTGGGAGTTCTGAAAAGTCGGGGGGAATAACTTCGCAATCAAGGCTAGTTTTCCGGCTCTCGCGTTGGGTTTGCACTTCTACCGCGATCGCTTCCAGGCGAATTGCCAACGTGCCGAAGGGAACAGTCAGTTGAGTTACAGCTTCTAGTTGATCATGTCCATTTGGGAAGAAATCTACCATCCAGCGAGGTCCATCTAACAGCGATCGCGTTTGGCAATCATTCACCCATAGCTTGATGTAAATCTTTGGCAACAGGTTAGGGAGTTTCAGCCGCAGATTCATCGGTCTGCCTGCCACGATTTCATCGGTCAAAATCTCAATGATTGGGACTGGAATCGCTGTATCTTCCGCCATGATCAATGGGTTGGCAGCAGGCAATTCCAACGATTCACCCCGCTTGGCACGAGAGAGCGATCGCCGCATCCATTCTTGCCACATCGGATCATCATCTACAACGACTTCATGAGTTACCCAATCTTCTGCTGGGGTTTTAGTCAGTTGGTCTTCAGTCGCCACTGAATGGGTTTTGGCGGCAGTGTCTGCTGGAACACTTTCCTTTAAAGCGACTAGCAGTTCTTCATCCGCTGCCAACACTGTCAGTCGGTCTAAAAAGCGATCTTGTAAGCGCAATGCTTGAAACTCAGACTTAATCGGAGACGGTCGCTCTGCAACGGTCGCTGGGTCTACGGTCGCTGGGTCTACGGGTTTAGCAGCATCGGCAGATACTCGCTCGATCAAAGCCAGAACCTCAGAATCAACATCGTCCTCTTGCTGTTTTTCGGTCAGTTGACTCACTGCGATCGCCGGAGGGAGTCCTGTGGAAAGCTTCGCTAACGGTTCACAAATCGCCTCTGCAACTGCCGTTTTCCCTTTATCCTCCACACTTGCATCTTGTTCAGCTTCTTGGGCGATCGCCTCCTGAACGGCTGTCGCGCTAGCGGTTGTCCGAGTGGTGACAATAAACGCAGGCAAATCGAGCGTTTTTTTGATGCCAGTGGGGTCTGTTTGAGGGTCACTTAATTGGGGAGGCAGCCCTAATCCCTTGGGTTTTGCAGGTTTGACAGGGATAGTTGGACTGCTTTCTGGCATAGAGTTAAGGTCTTGATCGGCAGCTAAATTTGCCGCAGTCAGATCTAGAAATGAGAGATCCAAAACAGGCTTGGTTTTAGATCGGTGGAGCCGTTCGCTAAATTCAACCGCCAAATCAGATAAATTACTCACCTCTGGCTCTTGATCTAGGGCTGTTCTCACCCGCTGAAATTCTGCCATCAATTCGTCAGGGTTGACAGTAACTGTAATCGTGGTAGTTTGCAGGGCAATGGGTTCAGCCAATTCTGTGGTAGCTCCCCACAGTTCTATCTCTCCAATGAGCAGATGGGTTGTCGAATTAGCGGGTAGCTCTACTATGAAACTGAAAGAGTGAGGCAATCGCTGTGTGGTGAGAGGCAGGCGATCGCTGAAAACAACTTCTGACGTTTGAGGATTGCGAAGAGCCAGCCGCAGTTCTTGGGCGCTCCATCGGGTGGAGGTGGAGAGCGCCCCATCCAAATCGGACTGTTGATCATTCGCTGCCTGTTCTATGCCAACGTCCGCTACGGTTGCGATCGCTGGGGCTTGCCATCCGTTTTGCAGCACCAAACGACCCGCCACCGTCACATTCTGCCCAACGCTAGATTGGAATGCTTCCCGCTCCAGAACGATCTGCACGGCTTTAGCATCCACTGACCCTAAGGTGATTGGCTGCGGCGGCTGCAAATTCTGCCCAATCTCACCTAACTCAGGCACAGATTCACTAATCGATATGTTGACAGCCGACAATCGCTCAGCCTGACTTTCCCCTGAAACAACGCCAAACTCTTGAAACACTTCCTCAATCAGTTGATGAGAGAGTTGCTCTGTCATTGCAACCAATCGATCCATAGACAGCCCCAGTGCCTGAGCGATCTCCACATTTAAGGCTACGATTTCTGGCGTAGTGGGAGTAGCCGAAACGAATAACTCGCTGTTTGCGATCGCATTTTGCTCAATTGTAGACTGTTCAACCTCGCTGTTTTCGACCCGACTTAACGGCGGTTCTGGCGCTGAAGCGGATTCAATTTGTTCGGTAGTTAAATCAGCAGTTAAATCATCCGAGTCGTCGCCATCCCAATCTTCATCTGGGTCAAGGACGGGCGCAAACACCTGTAAACGAACCGAGTGATGCAGCGTATCGCCGATCAAATCTGATATGGGGTCGGGAGAGAAACAAGAAAACTCCCAAATGCCTGAGGTAAGGTATGTGTAGGGAACCACGACCATCAGCCCATCGGCATTGGTTCGACTAAAGCGCTTTTGGAATCGACGCTTGGGCGGATCTTCTGCGATCGCCAAATGGCAAATGCGTATCTGCACTTCCGTATCCGCTTGGGCAAATCGCGCAACAATGCGATAGCGCCCTTCCAAAATTTCAACGTCGGGAGAGTCCAGCGGCAGCCAGGCGCGATCGCCATCTTTTTGTACGAGAAACTTCCACTCTTCCATATTTACCTTTACGGACTGCTCCGCTGGATTAACAACTCAAAAAACTACATCTAGCGTTCTGCGAATGAAAAATACCGCCTTTGAACGCATAGCATACTAGATGTAGTTGAGAAGTAGATATTTTTTACAAAAATTTATAGATTGCGTATTTTAGCTTGACAAGTGTAGATCGGCGATCGCAATCCGGCGAACATCGAAACATTTCGTTGCACTTTGGCAGGTTTAGCTAGGACGACGATAGCAGTGCAACAAATGCTACATCCACTAGGCATTTAAGAACTGCTGAATGTGGGCGATCGCAGTTTCTAATATAGGCGGCTCATGCACCAACGCCAACCGCACGTAGCCTTCGCCTGATTTGCCAAAGCCTGCACCGGGCGATACTGCCACTCCGGTGGCTTCTACAAGTTGGGTCGCAAAGCCAATTGAGTTTTGCGTCCAAGGTGCGGGCAGTTTTGCCCAGATATACATGGTGGCGGCAGGCGTGGGCACATTCCAATCAATCCGATGTAGCGCGGCAACGGCAGCATCTCGGCGCTGACGAAAGGTTTCAACTACGGTTTGAATTGAATCTTGGGAGCCAGTCAATGCCGCGATCGCCCCGTTCAAAATGCCGCGATATTGGTTAAAGTCGATCGCCGCCTTCACCTGCCGCAATGCCCGAATTAACTCCGCATTCCCGATCGCATAGCCGACTCGAAAGCCACCCATGTTATAGGACTTAGACATTGTGAAAAATTCAATGGAAACGGTTTTGTTTGGGTCAGCTTGCAGGATGGAGGGAGCGATCGAAGCGCAAAGATTTAAGTCGTTAGGGAAAACAAGATCGACGTAAGGGAAGTCATGGACAAGAACAAGATTGTGATGCTGGCAGAAGGCGACAGCTTTTTGAAAAAATTCTAAGGGCGCGATCGCGGTGGTGGGGTTGTGGGGATAGCTCAACACCATCATTTTTGCTTGCGCCAAAACAGTCCCCGGAATATCTTCCAAGACCGGTAAAAAGTGATTATCTGCCAACAGCGGCATGGGATAAATCTGCCCGCTGGCAAGGTAAACGCCGCCTGCATGGGAAGGGTAGCCTGGATCTTGCAGCAGCGCAAAATCTCCAGGATTAAGAATTGCTAGAGGTAAATGAGCAGTGCCTTCCTGAGAGCCAATTAGCGGCAGCACTTCGGTTTCAGGATCAACGGCAATGCCAAACTTTTGGGTATACCATTGAGCGGCAGCTTGGCGAAAGGCTTGAGTGCCCGAAAATAGCAGATAGCCGTGGGTGCTAGGATCAGGTAGGGAATCGGCGATCGCCCTTAGCACTGGTTCTGGGGTTGGCAGATCCGACGAGCCGAGGGACAAATCGATCAGTTGCCGCCCTGCGACTCGCGCTTTCGCTTTTGCCTGATCCATATCGGCAAATACATTCGATTGAAGTGGCGCTAACCGCTGGGCAAACTGCATGATTGAGGTTCTATCAGGTTTCTATCCGGGGCGGATTTAGGACAGGGCTGGCATGTTCTCAGTCAAAAATGCTTCAACCTGTTGCTTGGGAATCGCTCCTTCTATGGACGCAACCACCTCGCCTGATTGAAAGAGACGAAACGCGGGTACCCCATCCACTTTATAGGTTTTAACGGATGTTGGATTGGGATCGACCTCCATTTTGATTACCTTCAGGCGATCGCCATAATCCGCCGCCACCGTTTCCATCATTGGAGCCATCAGGCGACAAGGACCACACCAGGGTGCCCAAAAATAAACCAGCACAGGCTGTTTGGCTTGCAAAACTTCTGCTGAAAATTCAGCATCCGTAATGATCGTGATACTCATATCCTTTCCTAAATAATGTTAAAAACAAAGCCTCCGTATTTTGACTTGTTTTGAACCTCAAAGGCAAACCCAGTCAATATAGAAGGCTAGAAAAGTGCTGTGATGATGGCAGTGAGCGATCGCCGATTGCAGACTATCCGCTAACTCCTCATCACCTAAAGTTGATCGAGCTTTGTTTTCAACGCTTCTAGTTCAGCATCCACTTCAGGATTGCTCGTTTGCTGAGCGGTTGCTTTATCAACCGGAGCGCTAGAAGGAAGCTGAGCTTGGTCTTGAGAACCGCCTAATAGTTGAGCTTTCATGGCTGCCAGTTCATCATCCACGTCGCCACCCGATTCCAATAGGGCAAACTGGCTTTCCAAGTCAGATCCTGCCAGTTCCGCTGCGGCTTGAGATTTTGCCTCCATTTGCAGCACTTTTTCTTCCATGCGCTCAAACGCACCCATGGCGCTGCCGGTGCCCATGCGACCCACCACGTTTTGCAGTTGCTCGTTAGCTTTTGCTGCCGATGCCCTTGCTTTGAGCATATCTTTTTTAGTTTTGGCTTCCGAAATCTTGCCTTCTAGCGCAATCAGATTCCGCTTAAGGGTATCGACCATCGTACTTTGCTGATCAAGTTGGGTTTTGAGCGAAGCAGCAGTTTCAGAATTGGTCTTTTTGCGAACCAAGGCTTCTCGCGCTAATCCTTCATCTCCCTTTTGAATTGCCAACTGTGCCCGTTGTTGCCAGTTGGTTGCTTCGGTCTGCGCCTGGTTATGTTGTTGTTGACTACGCTTTTGGCTAGCGATCGCGCTTGCCACCGCCTGACGCATCTGCACCAGGTCTTCCTGCATATCAATAATCGTTTGCTCTAGAATCTTTTCGGGGTCTTCAGCCTTACTGACGACATCGTTCAGATTTGCACGTACTACCCGGCTAACGCGGTCAAACAATCCCATGACTGCCAATCCTTAATTTTATAAGAAGCATAACCTCTAGTGTAGGACTTCAAACCGCGATCGCCCATTTACACAGATTTTTTTAGATAAAACCAGAGCTATGGGAGTTACGCATTGACAGAAGTAGCAAGATCTGGAGTCAGGCAGCCATCGGTTTGGCGAGATGTTCCAAGATGAACTGACGGATTATCGGCACAAACAACTGCCGCGATACCTGATAGAGGTTATCAATCAAGCCCTCAACTCGCATCGTTTGCAGCTTGAAAAAGGCTTGTAGGGCACAGATGCTCTAAAGGAGATATGGCGAATCGCGACGAGGGATGGTAAATGACAACGGTTGAATTCAAAACTCAAAACTTAGAATTCAAAACTTCGTACTTCGTACTCTGGACTCCGCACTTTTCACCTCTGCCTCCGTCCGCGCTAAGACAATCATTCCCTGAACGCGAATCCCGTGCTGTCTCAAGGTTTGTGCTGCGGAGACAGCGGTTGCCCCGGTTGTGTAAATGTCATCCAGCAGCCACACCGGACGAGAAGGCGGCTTGTGCAAAAAGGTGCCAATGCTGAACGCATCCGACAAGTTTTGCGATCGCTCTGCACTGGATAGCTTGAACTGAGCTTCTGTAGCGCGATCGCGTTTCAAGCCATCAACCGCGATCGGTAGCTGAGTAATGTGGCAAAAGTGTTGTGCCAACAATTCTGCCTGATTGAAGCCACGCTGTCGTTTTTTGCTGGGATGCATCGGAATTGGCACAATGATCCCATCTTTAGATGGATTTGTCGATCGCCATGATTCTGCCATCCATCTCCCCAAAATCTCCGCAAGATGGGGATTTCCTTCATATTTCAACGCCGCAATCGTCCGCTTCAAAGCGCCGCTATAGTGACCCCAGGCAAACACGGATAGCTGCCCGCTTTGCCATGCATCCGCCGATTCACACCGATGCCGCTGAACCTGCCGCTGGCAAGAAACACACAACGCTTGAGCCTGCGATCGCTGACAAAGAGGACAAGGCGACTCTAGAAATAGCCCTAATAGCTTATTCAACTTCCAAGCTGGATTCATGTCATTCCACTGAATGAACAACTCATCCCTAGAGTGCCCCAAAGAGAATGGGGGAGAACAGAAGGAAAGGTTTCTACAAAATTAAGTAATCAAATAGCTTCTGTCTTTTACTATCAAGGGATGTGTAACTTTTTTATCTTGTGAACAGGCTGTGTCGGCTTGATCAAATTCAACCGGATCAGATAGCGCTGGTGGGGCAAAAAGCGTTTTATTTAGGTCAACTGCTGCAAAAAGGGCATCCTGTTGTGTCTGGTGTTGTGATTCCTGCAACGGTTTTTCAGGCATTTTTGGCGCAGGTAGACTGGTCTGATCCGCTATTTGAAGATATGCCGAACTCACCGCTGCGGTTGAATATCGAAGATTGGCAGCAGTTGCAGGCGATCGCTCAACAGTTTCGTCGCGCAATTTTGGCAACTCCACTTCCGCCGGAGTTACAGCAGTCATTAGCAGAAATCACGAGTCATTGGCATCCGGCAACGGTGATTGTGCGTCCTTCTTTAGGGTTCGCATCTAGCAAGCGTGTCCATCAAAAAGCAAACCTAGAGCCACTTTTAACAACCTCTGCGCTGATGACCAGCCAGGTGTGTAGATTAGAAGATACAGCCTTAGAGCAGGCAATACAAAAGCTGTGGGCGGATTTTTTTGGAGCTAAAAGTCTGTTCTACTGGCAGCGGTGGGGGATTCCACTCCCCCAAGTTCATTTATCTACTTTGATTCAACCGATTCCAGCGGCGATCGCGGCAGGAACATTACGTTTAGTGGATGACCAAGTAAAAATTGAGGCAACACCGGGTTTGGGAATGGCGATCGCCCGTGGGGAAGTTGTCCCTGACACCTATCAAGTTAAAGCCTTAGAGGGAATTATTACTGCGAAACAGTTGGGCGTTAGAACCATTGCCTATTGCTTACAGGCAGCCGATGTTCTACCCGATCTATTCCCCGATTCTAAGTGGGAAGCGGCTCTATCAAACACTCCAAAAAACTGGCAACCCATTCAACCCCTGATCGGATCGGTGAAAGTTCGTTCAATTGAAGCAGCAGCGATCGCATCTCCATCCCATTCTCATCCACTGCAAATTCACATTCTCAACGCGGCTCAGCAAGAAAGCTTTGCTTTAGAGGAAGAGCAGGTGATTCATCTGGCTAAATTGGGGCAGCAAGTGATGGCAGAATTTAGCCTGCCAGTTGAGCTTGAATGGATATTGCATTCCCAAAATGGCACACCAACCTTAGAGTTTGTTCAGGTGATTCCGCTCAAATCTGCGCCCGTGCTGTCAAAAACCCAATGTTCACCTATGACGGCAATACCCGATCGCGAATCTACTCAGGCGCTCATGCCAGAACCATTATCAGAAGCCTTACTGGTGGCATTGGGAACGGCGGCTTCACCGGGAAACGCGATCGCGCCTGCTTGGATTTTGCCCGTAGAAGATGACCTTCCTTCAGAATTGCCAATAGGCTCAATCATTGTGACCCAAACTTTACCGCTGGAGTGGTTGCCGCTATTGCAAAATGCTGCCGCTATTGTGATGGAACAGGGTAGCTTAACCAGTCATAGCGCGATTGTGGCAAGAGCATTGGGCATTCCGGCGGTGGTCAGTGCGCTTCAGGCAACGGATAAGATTCAACCTGGAGATTTCCTTTGGGTGGATGGCGATCGCGGTCGGGTGTATCGCGTTCCCCAGTTTTTCAAAGTCCATCCCGACTCATTCACTAATCCGGTTAATCACAGCACAGTTCACTCAACCGATTTATCATCTGAGGATTGTGAAACGGTTCGTCCGGCGATCGCCACTCAACTGATGGTCAACCTGAGCCATCTAGAACAGGTGGAAATGTTGATGACACTGCCAATTGATGGCATTGGGCTGATTCGAGCCGAACTATTGGCACCCTCAATTTTAGGAACGGAGCATCCTACGACCTGGTTTCAGCCTCATAGTAGCGCTGAGTTGATTGCAGGCTTCACAAAAAGTTTACTGCCCCTCGCTCAAGCAATCAGCCCGCGCCCCGTTTTTTATCGTTCTCTCGATTTGCGCCCTCAGGAGTTTCGTCCTTTGACATCCATAAATACCAGTTCTCCGCCGGAGTGGGGTCTTCGCGGAACCCGTAGCTATCAAGCCGATCCTGCTTTATTCGATTTAGAACTGGCAGCACTAGCGCAGATGCAACACGCGGGTGCAACGAACCTTTGTTTGCTACTACCTTTTGTGCGAACAGTGGAGGAGTTTGAGTTTTGCCGCGATCGCGTAGAACAGGCTGGACTGACTCAGCATCCTACTTTTCAGCTTTGGATTATGGCGGAAGTGCCTTCTGTCTTATTTCTACTACCCGATTATGTGAAAGCTGGAGTGCAGGGCATTGCTCTCGGCACCAATGATTTAACTCAGCTTCTGTTCAATCTCGATCGCAATTTGCCTCAAACTGGGGCAGCAATTGATGAACGGCATCCGGCTGTAAAACGCGCGATCGCCCAACTGATTCGGCAAGCGCAGGAAAATCATATTCCCTGCTCAATTTGCGGAGAAGCGCCTGTGCGTTACCCAGAACTGATTCCCGATCTGATTCGCTGGGGCATCACGTCAATTTCTGTGGCTCTAGAAGCCGTAGAAACGACCTACGATGCGATCGCCCAAGCTGAACAAACCCTGCGGTTAGAAGCAGTCCATCTGCCTAACTGTTAAATAGTGATGAGGCAATGAGGGCAAAGTCAGATGATTCACATCAAAGTCAAAACTTCGCACCTCACACCCCGTACTTTTCTACAGTCCCAAAGGCAAACCAGTAGGCTTGCCTTTGATGCTGGTTACAACTCTTCCCCAACCTGCCTCACTACCCTGGTCCCAAAAAATCATTTGCATGGTGCCGTAAGTATAGGAATCGTACTTACCACCAACGCCCACATCATAGGAGTCGCTGGAGCCATAGCGGGTGCCATAGGGGTCATGTACCAGCCAAGTCTTATTTGCAGGATCATGCCCGACAATGACACAAATGTGACCCGATCCTTTGTAAGCAAACCCAACGACTACTGGAATGCCGGCTTTGAGTGATAACAACACATCTTTTCCAGAAAGCTTGTAGCTGAAGTAAGATTCAATGCCAAGGTCTTTCAATGCATTAGTTTGAGCAGTGTGGTCAATAGTGTCGCCATACTTGTTGACAAGCCGCATAAAAACTGACTCTGGCTCAGGAAAACCTTGTTGCTTCGCTTGTTTAGAAATATCTCCTTTTAGCAAAAAATCTGCCAGCATCGTGTTGCTGGTGGTGTTGCACTGCCGCCAGCCGGGTCCAAAGACTGCGGGGTCGTTGTTTAGCTGAGAACAGTAAGGAACATCTAGTTTGATCACTTGCTTAGCGTCTTCCCCTTCGACAGTAATGTGAGGATCGTAGACGTAGACTTCCTGGAGCTTTGACTTACCATCCTTGGCGGTGAGTGGAGATGCCAACATCAGGCGCATATGTTGGTTGCGATCGGGGCTAAACTCACTGACGCTAAAGGTTTTGCCCTTTTCCATTGAAATCTTATCGGCATCTGGTAAATCATTAGCAGCTAAGACACGCTTTTTGAGAAAGGTATCCGCATTAATGGTTGCTTTTGGCATGATGGTAACCCTTTAGTTCAGTAATTCAGTTCAGTCGTATTTGGATTTAGCAGTGTTTGTGCAGCTTTAGCGGTGTTTGTGCAGCCACGAAGCTGAAACAATCTTTTGTTAGACTGCCCTAAATTGAACATTGCTAACCAAATCTTAGATTTCTGTGTGAATCATATCTTAACCATGCTTCTGTTCTAAGTTTTGCTATCTTAAAATACCTTCAGCGATCGCACCGCTTGAAGCAGTTCGGGCACTACGTCGGCAGTCCAATGTCCTTCGCCGCGTCGTCCGGTCAGCAGCATCAGATGTAAGCTGTAGGCGTGAGGATAGCCATTCGCTTCTAGCCACAGCAGATCGCTTTCTACTTCACAAGCGATCGCTTCTTCGTCCATTAACTCGGATTGCATTTGGGCGATCGCGGTCACAATCTGGTTGAGCAATCGAGCAAACTCTTCGAGTTCAGCAGTCGTTAGCTCTAATGCCCAGTCATCTGCACCCACTAAACCTTGAAAGGTAGCTGCGTCTGCATCCCAACCAATCCGCCAGCCAATGCCAGTTTTAAGCAGTCGAGCCATGAGAAAAGAAGAGAGAAGAGGGAAGAGAGAAAAGGGAAGCTAGTTGGAGGAGGGCTTGGGGAGGGGCGATCGCCCGGATTGGGTCGAAAACCCATTCACCAAGGCTTGTACTAAGGCATCTCGTTGGGCGCGGTTTAGCTGGCGAATGGCTGCTACATCTCCTTCAGCAGGATTTTTTTTCAGTTTGGCTGCCCCAGGATATTCGCCAGTTTCTAGCGCTCCTGTCAGTCCAAGATAATCGGCAAGGGTGATCTTCCAATCCAATCGATAAAGCGCTGGTCGCCCTTTGACATAGAGATGATAGCGAATCAGCCGACTCACCAGCGTGTCTTCCAAGGCGACTTTGCCCGTTTCTTTGCTAACGTATTGATTTTCGCGTGGAAAGTCTGGAAGCTGTTCATAAACGGTGCGCCAGACTCCTTCTGAACGCACAATTTGTTGAGCGATCGCCGATGAAGGTTGCCACCCTGCTAATCCATCCCTGCTGTTTAGAGTAAACCCTACTGCGATCAAACCGCTGGCGATCGCGACTAGAAAACGGAATTTTGGCATGATTCACTCAACCCTCATCAGTCGCGCTTTCAACAAACCGAAACCACTATTCACCAATGATTTCAGGCTGTGTTAACTCATCAGACATTTCCATAATTGCCCGCAGCACTGGCTTCATGGAAGGGTCTTCGTTGTTATCAAAATCCTCAAAGCGCCGTCTCTTGGCACGATTGGCAACCTGAACCGTAATGCGATAGCGATTAGAGGCTGCTCCAATGAGTTCATCGGCACGGCGCATCACATGGGTGCTGTCATACACAAGACGCTTTTGCATAAACGTAGTTTCCAGTAAAAAAGACTTTCTCAGTCTATCAATAGAATTGGCGATTGCGGTTAAATCCGCTCGGTTTTCTCCTGTCTATTGTCTAAAGTCAATGAATTGAGACGCGATCGACAACTCAACAGCCTTGAGCAATTCTGAGAAAGCAGACATAAGTAAATCTTTAGCTTTGTCATAGTAACTTTCTATACATTTTCCAATTGTTTTTTGCATCATGTGCCGCTAAAGTATTTCTAAGATAGATTTTTGATTATCTTTGTCCAAAACTAGATAGATTTTTTTCTATGAAAGAAGTGGGTAGCTTCAATGCTTTTTGAATCGGGCATTCCCCGTCTGCTTCTTCCTGAAGATTAGAAGATCTGAGCTATCTCGTCAGGGTCTTTGAACCCAATGTTTTGTACTAAGGCAACTCATTTTGTCTGTTACACATTTTTAACAACCTAGGTTGAGATATTAGGAGATAGTATGCCTGTTTTTTCAAAAGTTTCTCGTCGCCGATTTATCACGATCGCAACTGCGTCGTCTTCAGCATTGCTATTGAAGGGCTGTTTGGGCAGTCCACCAGAAACAACCTCTACCAGCCAAAGTTCTCCCGTTGCCAGCCCGGTTGCAGAGCTAAAGCCGGAAATGATGCCGGAAGTAAAAACAGTCAAGCTGGGTTATTTGCCGATTGTGGAAGCGGCATCCATCATTGTTGCTAAGGAGAAAGGACTGTTCGCCAAGTATGGGATGCCTGACGTGCAGATTGACAAACAGGCAAACTGGGGAGCAGCGCGAGACAATGTGAAAATTGGGTCGGCTGGTGGCGGAATTGACGGCGGACAGTGGCAAATGCCAATGCCTTACCTGATTTCAGAAGGCATCATCACTGACAAAGCCAAAGTGCCGATGTATGTGCTGGCGCAGTTGAACACCCACGGAAATGGGATTGCGATCGCCAGCAAGCATCTGGGTAAAGGCTTATCTACTAAAGTTGCTGACCAAGTTGCGTTCTTTGACAAATTAAAGGCAGACGGAGCGAAATTTAAAGCGGCGTACACCTTTCCTAAAGCAAACCAAGAATTTTGGATTCGCTATTGGCTAGCCGGAAATGGCATTGACCCCGACCAAGAAGTTGAATTGTTGACGGTGCCCACGGCTCAAACGGTTGCCGATATGAAAGCAGGGGCAATGGATGCCTTCAGCACCGGCGACCCCTGGCCCACCAAAATTGTGTCTGATAAGGTTGGCTTCATCTCAACACTTACGGCGGAGATTTGGAAGAATCATCCCGAAGAATATTTGGCAATTCGCAAAGACTGGGTAGACAAGTATCCCAAAGCGACCAAAGCGATCCTGAAGGCAGTGATGGAAGCCCAACAATGGTGCGACAACTTTGACAATCGTAAGGAGCTAGCGGGGATTCTGGCTAAGCGCGAATACTTTGGTATACCGGAAAGTGTCTTGATCGATCCATTGATGGGCAAATACAACTTGGGTGAGCGATCGGTGGATGATAAGTCAATGGCGGTGCTGTATTGGAAGGATGAGAAGGGCAGTGTATCCTATCCTTACCAGAGCCATGATTTGTGGTTCCTGACTGAAAGCGTGCGTTGGGGCTTTTTGCCGAAAGATACCTTATCCAAAGCGAAAGACTTGATCAAACAGGTGAATCGGGAAGATATTTGGCGGGAAGCCGCGAAGGAACTTGGCGTTGCGGCGGCGGATATTCCAAGCAGTACGTCTCGTGGGGTTGAAACATTCTTTGATGGCACGAAGTTTGACCCAGAAAATCCCCAAGCGTATTTAGACAGCTTGAAAATTAAGCGAGTTTAGAGATTGGTTTATCGCGTAAACTGCCCTCGCCCTAAATCCCTCTCCCAGAGGAGAGGGACTTTGAGACTAGACTAACGGTTTTTCAGGAGGGTTGAGTATAAGCTTCAACCCTTTCATACAAGCAGTATTCATTCATCACTGAATTTAAGGAGATAGCCATGACGATCGCCCGTAAACAACCCTCTGAGACTTGGCTTGACTCTCCATTTCTGGCACGGTTGAAGTTGAAAGAACGACTGAGGGATTTAATTCCACCCACGATCGCGATCATCATCTTTCTCACCCTGTGGCAACTCTTCTCGTTGCTTCCAGGAGCCGCGCTACCCGGTCCGATTCGAGTCGTGCAAGACACCTGGATGTTGATCCTTTATCCCTTTTATGACAAAGGCGGTACAGATAAGGGATTGTTCTGGCAGGTGGCTGCCAGTTTGCAACGGGTGGCGATCGGCTATACCTTTGCGGCGATCGTTGGCATCAGCGTCGGGGTTCTAGTCGGACTCAACGACACCCTATCCAAAGCTCTCGATCCAATCTTTCAACTGCTGCGAACCGTGCCGCCCCTCGCATGGGTACCGATCGCACTTGCCGCTTTACAACAAAACCAGCCTGCCGCCCTGTTCGTCATTTTCATTACGGCAGTCTGGCCCATTCTAATCAACACCTCCGTGGGTGTCCGCCAAATCCCTCAGGATTACAACAACGTGGCTCGTGTATTGCAACTATCGCAGCAAAAATATTTCTTCAAGGTACTGTTTCCCGCATCGTTGCCCTACATTTTTACCGGATTGCGAATCTCGATTGGGCTGGCATGGCTAGCCATTATTGCCGCTGAAATCGTCATGTCTGGCGTGGTTGGCATTGGCTCCTTCATCTGGAATGCTTACCAAAACGGTCAGGTGAGTGAAATTATTTTGTCCCTGTTTTACATCGGCATGGTGGGATTGATCCTCGACAAATCCTTAGCTTGGTTGCAAACAGCGATTTTGCCAGAAGAACAACGATAAGACGAAGGGCGAAGGGAGTTTTGAGTTTTGAGTTTTGAGTTTTACATTCACCCTATCTCCTGCGGAGACGCTACGCGAACGCCATTCACTCTTCGCCATTCCCTGATACCTGACCCCTGCTACCTGACTCCTGCTACCTGACCCCTATTCCCTATTCCCATGACACCCTTTGTTGCTGTTGAAAACATTGAAAAAGCGTTTCCCTTAGCCAATGGCGATCGCTATATCGCGTTGAAAGGCATTGATCTAAATATCCGCGAGGGTGAATTTGTTTCACTGATTGGTCACTCTGGCTGTGGTAAATCAACTCTGCTGAACATCATTGCGGGTTTGGATCTGCCCACCGAAGGCGTTGTGATGCTGGATGGTGAGACAGTTCGCCGACCAGGACCCGACAAAATGGTCGTGTTTCAAAATTACTCGCTGCTGCCTTGGTTAACGGTGCGAGAAAATATTGCCCTAGCGGTGGATGAAGTGCTATCTCATTTACCTGCTCCAGAGCGCCGCGAGGTGATCGAACATCACATTAATTTGGTGGGCTTGCAACATGCTGCCGATAAGCCTCCGGGTCAATTGTCAGGCGGAATGAAACAGCGAGTGGCGATCGCCCGTGCCTTGGCAATCCGTCCTAAACTATTACTGCTCGATGAACCGTTTGGCGCATTGGATGCCCTAACACGCGGCAATTTGCAAGAACGTCTGATGCAAATTTGCGATGAAAGCAAGGTGACAGCGGTGATGGTGACCCATGATGTGGATGAGGCATTGTTACTCAGCGATCGCGTCATCATGTTGACGAATGGTCCTGAGTCAAAAATTGGACAAATCATGGAGGTCGATATTCCTCGCCCCCGCAAACGACTAGAAGTGGTGAATCATCCTAGCTACTACTCAATGCGGAGTGAAATCATCTATTTCCTTAATCAACAAAAGCGGATTAAAAAACTGCGATCGCGCAAAACAGGAGCGATCGCCCGTCATGGGTTAGAGAAAGTCAACCTGGAAATTGGCTTTGTGCCCCTGACTGCTTGCGCCCCCCTCGCCGTTGCTAAAGAGAAAGGTTTTTTCGCCCATCATGGATTAGATGAAGTGAATCTGGTGCGTGAATCTAGCTGGCGTGGCATTCAGGATGGGATTGCAGGCAACTATCTAGATGCAGCTCAAATGCCCTCTGGAATGCCGATTTGGTTGACCTTGGGCGGAATGGATGGTCGTTTTTTGCCGACGGTCAGTGCGCTCACCCTAACTCGCAACGGCAATGCAATCACGCTTGATAAACGGTTCTATGACGAGGGCATCCACACCCTACAAGACCTGAAGCGGATGCTGTTGGAAACCCAAAATAAACAACATGTGTTTGGGGTGGTTCATCCAGCCTCTATGCATAATCTGTTGCTGCGCTATTGGCTGGCAGCGGGTGGCATTGATCCCGATCACACAGTTCACCTCAACACCATTCCTCCAGCCCAAATGATTGCCAACCTGCAAGCTGGAAACATTGATGGATTTTGTGTGGGCGAACCCTGGAACGTCCGCGCTGCCGTTGAAGGGATTGGCTACACGATCGCCACCGATCTAGAAGTGTGGGAAGGTCATCCTGGCAAGGTTTTGGGTGTGCGCGAGGAATGGGCGCTTGCCTATCCCAACACTCACATCGCCCTGGTAAAAGCCCTTCTAGAGGCATGTCGCTACTGCACCGATGAGGCAAACCATGAAGAAATTCGGGAAATCCTCTCTCGCCGCGAATATCTAGGAACTGACCTGCAATACATCTATTTGGGCGATCCCAATTCTCAAATCTGTAGTCTTCATCCTTCACCTAAAGAGTATGCCCATCATCAATTCTATGGTCAGGGTGTCAACCGCCCTAGCCGGACTGAACATCTCTGGCAAATGACGCAAATGGCACGCTGGGGAGATGTTCCCTTTCCTCGCAACTGGGTCGAAATTCTAGAGCGAGTTTGCCGAGTCAGTGCATTCAGCACAGCGGCACGAGAATTGGGATTATCTGAAATCACCTACAGTCGCGGTCCGATTCAACTATTTGATGGCACAACCTTCACTGCCGATGATCCGATCGCCTATCTCAACAACTTGGAGATCAAGCACGACATCTACATGGCAGAAGTGCCAATGAGCCATTCACTCACGACAACATAACTAGATTAGAACTGACGCAGATAAATCGGAATTTGCCCCCCAACCCCCAATTCTGGGGGAACAAGAAAATCAAAGTCCCCCAGAATTGGGGGATTTAGGGGGCAAGTGCGTAATTCCTATCACAATTCTTTTGTTGGCAGGTTAATAACAATCATTCATCATTATCTAACGATGCAAACTCTAACCACGCAATCCACTCCAAATTCTCAGATTTCCAAAGAACCATTTCTCGTCATCGACAATGTTTCCAAGGTGTATCCGACTCCCAAGGGCGACTATGTTGTGCTGGAGGAAGTCAATTTAAAAGTTCAAGAAGGCGAATTCGTCTGTGTGATTGGTCATTCTGGCTGTGGCAAATCAACCCTGTTGAATATGGTGGCAGGCTTCTCGGAACCCACGGATGGATTAGTCACCTTGCACGGTAAACGGATTACTAAACCGGGACCCGATCGCATGATGGTCTTCCAGGGATATGCGCTGTTGCCGTGGCTGAGTGCCTACGAAAATGTATATTTGGGAGTAGATTCTGTATATCCCAAAAAATCTGAGGCTGAGAAAAAGCAGATTGTGCAGGAACATCTGGCAATGGTGGGACTGACAGAAGCCGCCGACAAGAAGCCGGGGCAACTGTCGGGCGGGATGCGTCAACGAGTGGCGATCGCCCGTGCGTTGTCAATTCGCCCTGAAGTGTTGATTCTGGATGAACCGTTTGGTGCCCTCGATGCGATTACCAAAGAGGAACTACAGGTTGAACTGTTGAAAATTTGGAACGATCATCGATGTACCGTATTGATGATCACTCACGACATTGATGAAGCGCTATTCTTAGCCGATCGCCTGGTGATGATGACTAATGGACCTGCGGCAAAGATTGGCGAGATCTTAGAGATTCCATTTCCTCGCCCCCGCGATCGTGAGCGAATTATGGAAGACCCTGAATTCTACAAGATGCGAAACTACATTCTGGATTATCTCTACAACCGATTTGCCCACGATGACGACTAGTGAATTATGCCCAGATCTATTTCACAGCAGAGTTGGCGTATTGGCGACGATGCATCAAAAGGAAGTGGTCATTGCTCCAATCTTGGAACATCAGCTTGGGGTGCAAATTGTCGTGCCCCAAGACCTTAATACCGATGAGTTTGGCACCTTTACCCGCGATATCAAACGTCCTAACGATCAACTCAATGCCGCCAGACTCAAAACAGAAAAAGCCATGACCTTAACGGGGTTAACACTTGCGTTTGCCAATGAGGGGAGTTTTGGTCCTCACCCGGCAATCCCATTCCTGGCTTGCGACTGTGAAATTGTGATGGTGAGCGATCGTGATCAGAACCTAGAAATTGTGGGTCAGGCACTATCAACAGAAACAAACTATTGCCATCAGCAAATCACGAGCCTTGAAGCAGCCTTAGCATTTGCTCAGAAGATTGGCTTTCCTGCCCATGGCTTAGTGGCAATGCCCGATGCCCAACCGACGCAACCATCTCTCATTTTTAAGGGCATCACCTGTGCAGATCAACTGGTGGAAACGGTCACCTGGCTATTAAAAAAATTTGGACAGGCGCATCTCGAAACCGATATGCGGGCAATGCACAATCCCACGCGAATGAACGTGATTGCCCAAGCCACCCACGATCTGGTTCGCAAAATTCGCCAGTGCTGTCCGCAATGTGGCTGTCCAGGGTTTGCGATCGTTGAACACAAAGCTGGATTACCCTGTGCCCTGTGTGGCTTGCCAAGCGAGTTGACTCTCGCAGTCACCCATCGTTGTAAAAAGTGTGATTTCAGCAGCATTACTTATTTTCCCAACGGTCAAGAGTTTGCCGATCCCGCTGAATGCCCATATTGCAATCCCTAATCTTTAAAATTTTTAGGACGCTTCGCTCCAGAAGAGAGCAAAAAAACAAGGATAAAGTACAAAAGCACTAAAGAGTAAAGGACTACGAAGTCTAGGGGGGAACAGAAACCACCCGAAAACCAAAGTTGTTGAATCTGTCTCTTATACACATCTCCGAGCCCACGAGACTCAGGCGAATCTCGTATGCCGTCTTCTGCTTGAA
>ENA-ORBV01003987-ORBV01003987.1-microbial-mat-metagenome-genome-assembly--contig:-NODE-3987-length-28908-cov-7.540599_pt1 | contig 28908 bp, 25 predicted proteins | sample MGYA00237777_ERZ505514 | MGnify/ENA primary metagenome ERZ505514 (study PRJEB26160, sample SAMN06269048) | microbial mat metagenome | isolation source: Oligotrophic lake microbial mat | place... | reverse complement strand
GTAGCCGCTCTGCTGAGTCAGCGCCCAGGCCTCGTCGTTCATGAAGCCGACCATCAACACCTCGTTGCTGGTCTCGTCCTGCACGACCGCCGGTATCAGTCCGTCGAGTTTTGAGAAATCCATTGTTCGTGTCCTTCGTGCGCTTCGTGTTGGTCCGGAAAATCAAAAAGCCCGCCGTTGCCGGCGGGCCTGTGCGTGAAACGAATCTTGGTAGATACCGTTCTGTCTCTTACGCGCAAACTCCTGCCGAGCCGTTCTGTGAACGGTGATGATGGCTGCGGTGCGCGTGATGGACGAACGACATGACTCGAAAATGGTAGCTGATCCGCGACTGGAATTGCAAATCGGCGACCGATCAACGCCTCGGCCGTTGCCGTCACCGACGGTCGCGGCGCGCCTCCAGAAACACGATGTCCTCGGCGTCACCTGGCGCCGTCCGATTCGCGCGGGCGATCTGCTTGAGGTGCAGCAGGTCGTCTTCTGAGGCCACGAGGAGGCTGCGGGACTGGACGGTGAGCCGGCGGGCGCGCCCGGCCAGTTGCGCGGCTGCCACCGGAAAGTCGAACAACAGATCGACACGCAGGCCGGTCGCCGGGTGGCTGAAATACGCGCTGGTAGGTGCGTCGAGACGCAGCCGGATGGCGGCGACCTTGCGATTGTCGATGGTCGCAGTGATATCGCCGGTATCGTTGACTCGCGAAGCCAACTCAAGCCCGCGATCGTAGAACACGTCGACCACGGCGTTGAGCTGCTGTCCGGGAGCGGCGATCACGAAATCAAAGTCGCGCGTGACGCGACGCGATCCGAGCGTGACGAGAGCCATGCCGCCAACGAGCACGGGCTCGATTCCCAGCCTCGCCAGGGCCTCCACGATCTCGCCCGCGGCGTCGAGCAACGACGCTGCATCACGCACGTCAGCTCCGGTCTGGATAGAGACCGGGTAGCGGGCCTTTGCAAGTGCTGACCCGTGTCACAGGTGGTTGGTGCCCGCGCAGCGCCTCAGCTGCGCGCAGGTAGTTGAAGTTGTCGACAATGCGTCGCGCAATCTCCAGTGAGCGGCTCCGCGCCTCACCTCCAAGCGCGGCGATTCGTCGCCGATCGGCTGACGACAGCCGCCGCGCGCGCGCCTGCCCGCCTCGGCGCCCCAGAGCCTGGGCCATCGTGCTTGGGTTCGGCATGTCGTAATCTTACTTACCGCTAAGCACGATGGCAACCACACGCCAGCCAGGCCCGGTGGCTCCACGCCGGCAGCGCAGTGCCCCGAATTCGCTGTCTCAGATGTCTGGGTAAGCCGTGCCGCCGGCACTACGGCTTGCGCGGCATTCGTTCCGTCGTATTCGCCGCGTACCACGCGAACACCGCCGCCACCGCCCCCTGCTGGATCACATCGTCTTTCTGCACGTGATCGAAGGTGTCCATGTTCGAGTGATGGGTCCGCGAGTTGTATTCGAGCCGTTCCTGGATGAACTGGAAGCCCGGGATGCCGGCGGTCTCGAACGAGCCGTGGTCGGTCTGACCCACCGAGCGCGGGCTGACGTTCTTCCAGCCGATGTCCTTCAGCGGCTTGCCCCACTCCTCGAACATCTTCATCGCGCCGGTGTTGCCCTGGCCCCAGATGCCGACAATGCGGCCGGTGCCGTTGTCGAGGTTGAAGTAGGCCTGGACATTCTGCTGTTCGGGTTTGGCCGTCTTGGTCTTCGGATCGTAGAAGTGACGCTCGACATATTCGCGCGAGCCGAGCAGGCCCTGCTCTTCAGCCGCCCACAAGGCGATGCGAATCGTCCGCCGCGGCTTCAGGCCGAGCGACTGGATCACGCGGACCGCCTCGATCATCGCCGCCGACCCGGTGGTGTTGTCAGTGGCGCCGGTCGCATAAGGATAGGTGTCGAAGTGCGCGCCCATGATCACCACCTCGCTGGCGAGGTCGCTGCCGGGAATTTCCGCAATGATGTTGAACGCGTTGCCGGCCGGATCCGTTTCGGGATGGAACTTGGTCTGGATGTTGACTTCGAGCCGAACCGCCTGGCCGCGCGCCAGCAGGCGGACGATGCGGTTGTAGTGCTCGACGGCGATGGTCGCCGATGGCACCTGCGCCGGCACCTTGGGATCGCGGCTGCCGCCATTGCTCGGGAAGACCGTGCCGCCATCAACGACCTGTGTTTGCCACGACAGGTTGCTGCCACCGGCCGGCGCGTCGTTATCGGAGCCGCGATCCAGGAACACGGCCGCGCCTTCAGCGACCAGGAAACGCTGTAACGCCGCAGGCGACAACGGTGCGGTGGGCCCGGTGGCCGCCGGCGCGGCTGCGGCGGGAGCTGCCGCTGGTGCTGGCGCGGGCAGCTTCATCGCTTCAGCCCAGTCGGCATCGGTCATCTGCAGCACGACGCGCCCATCGAGCATCCGCACCACGCGCACGCCCTGGCTGACCACGATCTTGCCCTGCAGCTGACCCTTGTACTTCGCGAGGTCGCCCTCGGTTGCCGCCTGCACGTGCACCACGTCTGCCGTGACCGGCCCGTTGGTCGACGGCGAGTTCCACCGCGGCTGGCCAATCAACGCCGCCGTCTGCGGCGCGATCTGGTTGATCGAGAAGCGTTCGATGGTCCAGCCCTGGCCGAACGGGAAACGCTCGATGTGGATGTTCTTCAATCCCCACTCGCCGAACTTCTTCATCACCCAATCAGCGCCCTGCTGGTAGGCCGGCGTGCCCGTCGCGCGCGGGCCGTAGACCTCCGACAGCCACCAGTGCGTCTCCATGGCCTGCGAGCGCGTGATCGCCTCGCCGCGGATGCGGTTGACGGTGGCCTGATCGACCCCGGCCGGCGCCTGTGCCATGCCAGTTGAGGACGCCAGAAGAAACACGGAGAGCAGCAGAATCGAGAGCCGGGTCATGGGATTCCTTAGCGAAAATGCCTTCTATGCCTTCGTGTTCTGCGTGACCTTCGGGTTCAAGAAAGCTATTGCTGTGGCGCCGCCGTGGTCGTGGCCGCCGGTCCGCGTTTGTACTTGTCGAACCAGTGCCGCAGGTACAACTGCGTGCGGACGAAGTTCGACGGCGTGGTCGACGTGCCATGCCACTCGTTGTTGAAGCGCAGCATGGCGGTCGGCACCTTCAGCAGCTTGAGCGCGCTGTAGAACTGCTCGGTCTGCGGCATCGGCGTGCGCAGGTCCTGCACGCCGGTCATCAACATGGTCGGGGTCTTGACGTTGGCGACGTAGGTCAGCGGTGAGCGGCGCAGGTGCTCCGACGGATCCTCCCACGGCATCTTCTCGAAGTTGTAGTACCAACTCGCGCCGTCGGTGGTGCCGACGAAGCTGACCCAGTCAATCACCGGGCAGTTGGCCGAGGCGGCCGCGAAGCGATTGGTCTTGCCGACAATCCACGCCGTGAGCACGCCACCGCCGCTGCAACCGGTGACGAACATGTTGCGCTCGTCAACGAAGCCCTTTTTCAGCAACTCGTCGACGCCGCCCATGAGGTCGTCGTAGTCCTTGCTCGGGTAGGCGTTGTTGATCTGGTTGCCGAACGAGCTGCCGTAGCCGGTGCTACCGCGCGGGTTGGTGTAGAGCACCACGTAGCCGTTGGCGGCCTGTTCCTGCCAGCCGTAGTTGAAGCCGACGCCGTACATGCTGTGCGGGCCGCCGTGGATGTGCAGTTGCATCGGATACTTCTTGGTGGCGTCAAAGTCCGGCGGCGTGATGTACCAGCCCTGAATCTTCATGCCGTCGGCCGAGGTGTACCACATCTCCTTGACGTCGCCGAGTTTCTTGCCAGCCAGGATGTCCTCGTTGACGTTGGTCAGCTGCTTGATCTGCGTCGGTGTCGCGACATCGAACGTGACAATGTCAGACGGCACGTGCGGCGAGGTCAGCACGCCGACGGCCTTGCCCTTGACGACGCTGGCGGTCGTCAGCATGTAGGTGCCTTTGGTCAGCGGTTGCACGACGTCGGTGCGGTCGCCGGCCATCGGCAGCACATACAGGTTCTGCGAACCCTGGTCCTGCGCGGTGAAGTAGATGCCCGTGCCGTCCTGCTTCCACAGCACGTTCTGCGGCGAGCGATCCCATTCGCCCGACACCACGCGGGCGTTGGTGCCGTCGATGTTCATCACGTAGAGCTTGCTGTCCTGCCAGGTGTTGCGCGAGGCGTCGTAGCCGACGTAGGCAACGCGCTTGCCATCGGGCGAGACCTGCGGGCTGCCATCGGGACCCTTGCGGGTGGTCAGCTGCTTGATGGCGCCGGTCTCGACCGTCACCGCGTAGATGTCCGATTCGCGCCATTGGTACTCAGCGTCAGCCACGCGGTTCGAGCCGAACAGGATCTGCCTGCTGTCCGGCGTCCACTCGACACCGTTGTGGTGCCACTGGCCGTCGGTCAATTGGCGCGGCGTGCCGCCGCTGGCCGGCACCACGAAAATGTGCCGGAACGCATCGTCATCGAAGCCAACGCCGTCAGAGCGATAGTCCAGGCGTTCGACAATGCGCGGGGACTCGGTCCACTTCGCGCCCTCGGGCGCGCGCGGCATCTTGATCGGCCACGCGTTCCTGGCCTCCACGCTCATCACGAAGCCGAGCCGGGTGCCGTCGGGTGACCAGGCGACCGCGCTTGGCGCCTTCTCGACACGGGTGACCTGCGACACCGATCCCTCGGCGTCCATGTAGCGGACGAAGATCTGCGAGCCCTTGGGCTCGCCCTGGGCGGTGAAGGCAATGCGATCGCCGGTGGGCGACCAGCGGGCGTTGCTGCCGCGCACCAGAAAGCGGTTCTTGCTGCCGTCGGCGTTCATCACCCACAGCGACGATTCACGCTTGTCGTTGACCTTGTCGATCCACCCGCGGGTGTAGATGATCTGGCTGCCATCGGGCGACAGCTGGGGATCCGACACGGTCTCGAACTCCCAGTACAGGTCGAGATTGAGACGGTCATTGGCGACGGCGTTGGCCGTCGTGGTGTTCTGGGCGGCCATCACCGCCGGCAAAGACGCAAGGGCGAGCGTGAGTATCAGTCGACGCATTTCATCCTCCAGGGCCGTCCGCCAGAACCGTTCGCGGGCGCAGCGGGAATTCTAGTCCCATTAGCCTCTGATATTCTCGCCGCCTGGCTTCCCACGTTCTCTGCTTGCACGGATTGACCGGCAGTCCGGATGAGCTGCTGCCCCTCACCGATTCGCTGTCCGCTGCCGGCCGAGTGGTTCACTCGCCGCTGCTGGCGGGCCATGGCCTCGACGTGGCGGCGCTGGCACCGACCAAATGGACCGACTGGCTGGCCTCGGCTGAGCACGCGTTGACGGCTGCGGCCGTGGATGGCCCGGTCGGGATCGTCGCGGCATCTGCGGGAGGGCTGTTGGCCCTGCACCTGGCGGCCACGCGTGTGCGCGACGTGAGCGGGGTGGTCCTGCTGGCGACGCCCACCTCATTGGGCCCCCTCGTGGCATCCCAGATTCGCTTGCGCCTCCTCGTGCCGGACGTCCTTCGCCCGGCGTCCTGGAACGTCATCGTGAAACCGCATGGCCCGAATGTCAGCGATCGCACGCTGGCCGCGGGCCTGCGTTCGTTGCCGGCGTATCCGCTCGAAACGCTGGGCCAGTTGCTCGACATGATGTCGGCGGTTCGCGGCCGGCTGCACGAGGTGACCCAGCCGGTGTTGCTGGTGCACGGGGATCTCGACGCCGTCGTGTCGCGTCGCCAGATCGATGCGCTAGCCGCCTCGCTCGATCACGCCGCTCGCGTTGAGCGCCTCGACCTTCCGGCCTCCGCTCACCTCGTGGGTATCGATCGCGATCGCGTGATGCTGCAAGAACGGGTCGCTAGCTTCCTGGCTTCGCTGTAACCCAGATCGGGATCGTCTCAATCCATTTCGCGAGCGTGCGGACCGATTCGGTGTCCAATGCGACGACGACGCCCGGGCCAGTGGAGACCAGGTCGAGCACCAGATCGCCATACGAGGTTCCGGTGCCGGCAATGGCCGAAATGCGCGCCGGTTCGAGACCGGTGCCTTCATCACACCAGCCGCCAAACGGCGTGCTGCCAATGAGCATGGTTCGCGCCGTGAATGTCCAGCCCGTGCCGAACCGTTGGCCGGCTTGATCCTGTTCCCCGACCACCAGCACATGGTCCTTGCCGTTGGTCGCGACGGTGAGCCGGCGGCGGACGACCGCCCCCATTCGCCGCAATGCCAGCAGATGCAGCTGCGCGAGTACGTCAGACGGCGAAGTGCGCGGCGGCACGAACAACGTGATGTCGACCTCGTCTGGGTCACCAGCGTCCCACCAGGCGAGTGCCTGATCGAGCGCTGAGGCCTGGCGCGCGCTCGACGCTTGCAGGGCCACGCGCAGGCCGTTCACGGCGTAGACGCGCTCGAGATTCCAACGGTTGCGCGCGCTCGCGTGAAGCGCCGGCGCCGGCGCGCGCCGCCCGTGGTCGACAGCCATCACCCGCTCGGGCACCAGCAGTCCATTGCACAACCAGTCAACCCCGTGTGCCCACGCGCCGGGTGACACCGCGGCCGGCACCGGATGGTTCGTCAAGGCCGTCCAGCTTTCCCGCTCGTCCGGATCAAGCAGCGTGATGCGATCGCGGCCCGGTTCGACCAGCAACAGCGCGTCCCCGGTCAGCACGGTATCGACCGCATTGGCGTGGACTCGCGGCCAGCCACCCTCCGCGGCCACGTCTGCCAACAACGCCCGGTCGATGGCGCCCAGGTGCTCGCTGCCGGTCAGCGTCTCGAGCGCGGTGCGACTGGGCCAGAGCCGCTCGAAGCCGCCGCGGCGCGCATCGTGCCAGGCCAGCCGCGCTCGCGCTTCAGCGTCCGTCGCCGGTGGTGGTGGCGGTTCGGTCATGTCGTTCGCGCCGACTATTCGCAACGTGTCGGCGACGACTTGCGCCTTGAGCGCGGCTTCGTCGCGACTGGCATCGGTGGCGGTCGAAGCCTCGACACTGAGCGAAGGGGCGAGATTGCACTCGAGCAGCCATGGCTGCAGCGTGTCGTCCAGTGCGATATCCACGCCCAACAACTCAAACTGGCCGCGACCGTGGCCGCCGTCTGCCTGTTCGATCGCCCGCAGTGCCGGTTGCGCCGCGATCAATGTCGCCGCCATCACTCGCCTAAGGTGCTCGAACACCACACCATCGTCGATGCCGGCCTCCCGAAGACGCTGGCGATACTGGCGATGCGTGGTGTTGCGCGACGAGACGCCTTCGGCCTGGGGGTCGTCGCGCAGCACGTCCGGGTTGGTCAGGTGCCGGAACCGATCGCTGCGGTCGCCGGCCGCCAGCGAGAACGGCCGCGACGCCAGCTTCGTAAAGCCATCGTCGAACAGATACGCGATCAGCGGCTCGACCGACGCGATCAAGACGTAGAAGCGCAGCGAGTACTTATAGCCGTCGAGCAGGTGAGGGTTGGCGATGTAGCGCTGCACGACGAGGTTCCCGTTTCTGACTTCATCAGGATGGGTGACCAGGGCGACGCCGCGGCCGCGCGAGAGGTCGGCCGGCTTCTGAATCCACACCGCGTCGGGATCCCACGCGCGGGCCTGCATCCAGTCGCTCCATTCAGCGGGCAGCACAAACGTCTGCGGTGCAAACGCGAACAACCCGCTGGCCCCCGCGCGCTTCGCACCGGCGCGCAGGGTGTGACACAGGTGGCTCTTCACCGTCAGCGCGGCAATGCCGCGAAGGTGATTCACCCAGCGTCCACTGGCGGCGTCGGCAAACGTGCTGGCGCCAGGCAGATCGAGCGTCCAGGCCAGGTTCCAGTCGTTGCCGCTGGTCAGCGTCCAGCCACACTCCTCGAGCGACCGCTGGGCAAGCTCGGTGGCGTGGTCCTCGTGTAGCCAGAAACGGCGAATCACAGGGTGCTACTATAACTGTCTGGCTGTTGCCGCATGGCTCCCTCCACCGACATCATTGCGTCCGCGCTCTTCGATCTGCATCAGCTGTTCGATCGTCACGGCATCTGGCACAGCCTCACGTACGGCACACTGCTGGGCGCCGTCCGCGGCGGCGACCTCATCGCGTGGGACTACGACTTCGATCTGTTCATCAAGCCGTCGGATCTGCCGCTGATTGAAGACGTGATGGCGGCAGCGCCGTACGGCCTGACCGTTGAACGGGCGATGCTCGAAGGCGCAGCGCTCGCCGTCAATCCCGAGCGAATCAACACCTTCTGGGGATCGCATCTCAAGTGCTTCAAGGACGGCGAGGCCATCGGCGATCTCTATGCCTTCTCGCTGTTCGACGACGGTGTGCTGCGGCGATTTGACCTGATGCAGGACGCCTACTGGTGTCCGCACAGCAGCTTTCCGCATTTCTTCGTCGAGCAGCTGGCTCATGCGAGCATTCGCGGCCAGCGATATCCCGCACCGCAACACGCCGAGGTCTTCCTGGCCGGTGTCTACGGCGACGATTGGCGAACACCGTATCGAGCCATGACCCAGGGCGGCGAAGCGCGCGAAGGCACCACGACCCACGGCGATCGCTATGAACCAAAGCTGGCGGCTGAAGTGGCGTGGTGCGTGGCCCAGGGGTGGCAGCGCGCCCGCTACGACGGAGAACTGGCGTGGCCGCGGGCCATTCGCGGAGCGGGCCCCGCCGGGCCGACCCCGCGGACGGTCGACTCCAGCCGGGCGCTGTGGTGGCGTTCGCTGACCGAACTGCAATCACTGTATTAGCCAGGACACATGACCGCGATCATTCTCGCCGCCGGGTTCGGGCGCCGCATGCGCCCGCTTTCAGATGCCACGCACAAGGCGCTGCTGCCGGTGGGCGACTCGACCATCCTGGCCCGCATTGTCGACGGCCTGCTCTCCATCCACGTCACTGACCTCATCGTCGTGACCGGCTATCGGGCCGACGAGGTGCGGGCGTTCTGGGCGCAGCAGTATGCGAATGTGCCGGTGCGCTTTGTGCACAACGAGCGCTACGACCAGACCAACAACATCGTGTCGCTGTCGCTGGCGTTCGACAGCGCGCCGATCGAATCGGACATCATCGTCATCGAGTGCGATCTGCTGTTCGACAAGACGGTGTTGCAGCGGTTGCTGACGGCCACGCCCGGCAACATCGCGCTGGTCGACCGCTATCGCCCCGGCATGGATGGCACCGTGGTTGCCGTCCACGACGGCGTCATCACGCAGGTGTTTCCGCCGCATTTGCAGGGGCCGCAGTTCATCTACGATGACAAGTTCAAGACGCTGAACATCTACCGCTTCGATCGCGAGTTTTGCGCCAAGGTGTTCAAGCCGCTGCTTGACTGCTACGCCAACCTGATCGACGGCAACGTGTTTTATGAACTGGTGCTGGGCATGTTGGTGAACATGCAGCGCGAGCGCATTCACGCCGAGATCGTGGACGGTTCGAAGTGGGCGGAAGTGGACGACCCCAATGACCTGGCGGCGGCGAGGTTCCAGTTCGAGCCGGCCAGCCGCGCCGAGGTGCTCGATCACGCGCTGGGCGGGCACTGGAGCTTCGACGTCACCGACTTCGCGTTCATGCGCAACCTTCACTTTCCGACCGATGCGATGTTCGCGGCCATGCGTCAGGCCTTGCCGGCAGTGACGCGCAGCTACGGCTCGACCCAGCAAGTACTGAACCAGAAGCTGGCGTGGCACCTGCTGTGCGATCCCACGCGGGTGCAGGTACTGCATGGCGCCTCGCAGATCTACCCGATCCTGAAGCGGATGGTGGGGACCCGGCCGGTGCTGCGCCCAGAACCGTCATTTGGCGAGTACGCGCGGATGTTCCCCGGCGCGAAGACCTATGCCGATGCGATCGGCATCGATCTGGCGAAGTTCGACGCCGCGATCCCGGGCGACGGCGTGGTGGTGATCGTCAATCCGAACAGCCCCACGGGCACGGTCATCCCCACTGAGTGGATCGATTCCTGTATTCGCCGTCACCCGCATGCGTTGTTCGTGATCGACGAGTCGTTCATTGATTTCTGCGATGAGACGCCGATGGTCGAGCGGCTGGAAGCCGACCCGGTCGCGAATGTGATTCTCATCAAGAGCCTGAGCAAGTCGTTTGGCGTGCCGGGCTTGCGCCTGGGCTACGTCTACTGCGCCAACCCCGAGGTGATTCGCGTCCTGGACGATGAGATTCCCATCTGGAACCTGAGCGGCCCGGCGGAGTTCTTTCTCGAGTTGATGCTGAAGTACCGCTCCGACTTCGAGCGCTCCCTCGCCGACACCAAGGCGGATCGCGCCGCGTTCGCAACGATGCTCGCGAACGTGCCGGTGGTGAGGCGTGTGCACCCAAGCGGCGGCAACTTCCTGCTGGTCACGCTTCAGGGTCACGATCCGGCCATGGCCGCGAGCATCAGGACCGAGCTGCTGGAGCAGTTCAGCATCGACGTCAAGGATGTCTCGACCCGCCTGGCTCCGGCGGCGCCGCGCTTGCGCGTGGCGGTCCGCCTGTCCAATGACAACGTCCGGTTCTGCCAGGCGCTCGACAGCGTGACGATCGCGGTCCCGTCATGACGGGACGGTGGCAGGACGTGTGGGCCGCGCGCAGGCTTGATGCCACTAAAGCCTCCACGCTCGAGCAGCTCATGGCGGCCGACGGCCTCGATACCGGATTCGGGAGTGTCACCGAAGCCGGGTGGCGGGAGTTCGTGATGCGGACCGCATCTGCCCTGGGTCTGGGCCAGGGCTCGCGTGTCTTCGAAGTGGGATGCGGCGCCGGCGCGTTCCTCTATCCACTCCACGAAGCCGGCTGCAGCGTCGGCGGACTCGATCAGTCTGAGGCGCTGGTTCGCTACGCGACCGCCGCCATGCCTGAAGGCCAGTGGACACAGGGTGACGCGTCGACGCTGGAGCCGGCCGAGGCATGGGATGTCGTGCTCGCGTGCGGCGTGTTCATGTACTTCCCGGATCCGGGCTACGCTCGCGGCGTGATCGCGCGCATGGCCGCCAAGGCCACTCGCGCCATCGCGATTCTCGATCTACCGGATGTGGCGCGCCGTGAAGAAGCCATGGCGTTTCGTCGCGGAGCAATGGGCGAGGCCGAGTACGACGCGAAGTATCGCGGCCTCGATCACCTGTTCTATGACCGATCGTGGATGAAGCGGGTGCTGATCGAGGTCGGCGCCACCGACGTGCGCATCGAGGATCAGCAGGTGAGCGGCTACCAGAACGCGCGTTTCCGCTTCAACGCCTCCGCGACGTTGCCGTAGGGCACCGCCTCTCCCGATTCAGAGCGGCGCGAAATCAGTGATGACCGCGCCGTCCGAGTCGTAGCCGTCACGCGTCGCGCGAACCAGGCAATCATCGCCGTACGCTCCCTTGAGGTAGGCCGCCGCGCCATGGGGTACCGCAATGGTCCGGTCGTAAAACGGCACCCGTATCAGTGGATCGAACAGCGTGCGTGGAATGTTGCCGCGCCCCGCCCGCACCAGCTTCCAGTAGTCCTGGTCGACGGTCACGAACCCAGGTGACAGGTCCAATCCCAGCGCCGACGCCCGATCGAGCCAGAACTTCGGCGTGAACGACCGGTGCGCCGTGTAGGTGAACGTGTCGGCCACCATCTCTTCGTGCCGGGTGCTCATGAGGAAGAACTGGCCGCCCGGCTGTGGCAGGTCCGTTGGCGTGATGCGGTGCGCGAAGCAGGTTGCCTGGCGGAAGGGTTGCGCCTTCCAGCTAAGCCACGCCCGTGAGTGCAGGTAGTAGCGGTCCTGGTGACGATCGAGCAGGTCGACCAGTCGCGGCAGGTCGGCCGCGAGCAGGCCGATGTCGATGTCCTTGTCCCACGGGATGATGCCCTTGTGCCGCAGCGCGCCGAGCATGGTGCCGCCGTCGGCCCAGAACGGAAAGCCTTCCGCGTCGAACAGATCGATCAACTCGAGGAACAGTCGCTTGCGCCGCTGCTTCCACGCCGCGAATCGCTCACCGGGCTGGCCGTCGGCTTCCGCAATCTCGGGACAGGCATCCAGGGACGCTGCGTAGACCACGCGCTGGACTTGCCAGTTGCCGCGGTCGTAGGGGCGGGCGCCAGCGGTCAGCACGCTGGTACGGTTGGGACGCGTGCGTTGCCAGAGCGTAAACGGGCGCGTTGCGGGGCGCGGCCGCTCGAACAGGCCGGGCAGTGGCCTGATCGCAACCCAGGTGTTCCCGGGCGCCTCGTCACCCACGATCCATTGCCGGGGATTCGAGGCCGGATGGCCAAATAACCGGCTCGACCGCATGCTATAGTCTCTTTCTTATGGCCCGCAGATCCGATCGCAAATCCACCCCGAATTCTAACCAGGTTGACCTCTCGCGCCGCTCGTTTCTCGAGCGTGTGGCAGGCGCCGGTGTGACCGCGCCGGCGCTGATGACCCTCACCGGTTCGTGGCTGATGGCCGATTCGGCATTCGCGCGCCAGGCACAGCAGCCGTCGGCGAGCGTCAGCGGGTCCACCAATTCATCCGCCGAGTCCGCCCAGAGCAGCGGCTCGAGCGGCGTGCCAGCGATTGTGCACGCGACCGCCGACAGCACGCTGCGGCACGATTCGCCCAACACCAACGAAGGGGCGAACCCGCGCCTGCGCGTCGGCGTGCGTCCGTTGCGCCGCGCCCTCGTCCAGTTCGAACCCGCCATCGTCGACGAGATGCGCGCGCAGGCCATCAGCAACGGTACGGTCTATCTGACGCTGCATATTGCCGCCAACGGCAACAACTGGAGCCAGGATGACCAGAGCTTCGTTGACGTGCATCCGCTCCCGGTCAACTTCTGGGTCACTGAGGGCAACGGTGCGTCGACCGGCTTGCCGCTCAGCCAGGTTTACAAAGGTGACGGCTCAGGCGTGACCTGGAACCTGGCCAACGACGCCAACACCATGGACTCGAAGCGCACGAAGTTCAAGAAGGTTCCCCAGCAGAAGTGGGATGGTGGATCGCTCCTGATGGGCGAGCCGACCGCGCCCGGCGTGCTGCATGAGAACGGGCTGACCGGCCAGGTGTCGTGGGACGTTACCGCCGACGTGCTGAACGGCGCGAATTCCTGGATCGTCAAGGTGCGCGATGAAGGCGAGCCGGTCCAGACGCAAGCGCGGCGCCAGGCCGGTTACGATCCGTTCCGCGGCAGTGTTGACTACTTCTCGAAGGACGGCGCGGACCTGTCGGCGTGCCTCTACCCGCCCCAGCTGCAGCTCGTGTCGATGAACTACTGCGGTGGCGAGTCGTCCGAGGGAGCGTTTAGTGTCAGTGGTCACCTTGGCTCTAGTAACCCTGGCGCGTAATCAGACGGGGAAGGCCGCTCGCCTTTCGTGATTCACTTTTCCGCGATTGTTCCCATCGGGCGCGGCAGCCATTCAGTGGTTGCCGCGCTCGACGGCTTTCTGGGGCAAACCGTCCCCGCCGCCGATCTCGAAATCCTGCTCGTCGCGCCCGCCGGACCCAAGGTGGCGGTCGAGTCCCGGCATCGCCGCCTGCGCATTCGCACCGTGGTGTGGCCGCGCGGCGGCTACCTGGCCGCTGCCATCAACGCCGGTGCCGCCGCCGCTCGCGGCGCGATCGTCAGCGTGATCGACCCGCAATGGCGCGCGCTGCCCGGGTTGGTGGACTACTGCCTGACGTTTCACGCCCGCGAGACGGGCGGGGCAGATGTCTTGTCGCTGACCACCGCCATCGACCCCGAAGTCGCCGACGATCCGCTCCTGTGCTGGCTGGCCGAGCAGCAGTTGGCGGGCCTGGGCGCGCTCTCCCCGGGGATTCACAACTGGCGGGCGATTCGCTTCGACGCCCTGTCCGCCAAGCGCGACGTCCTGCGCGCTCACCCCATCCCGCGGGCGCAAGACGACGAGGTGCTGATGCGGGCGCAGTGGGCGCGCAGGGCGCCGCTACGGGTGTTCGCCGAGCCCGTCCCAGTAGTCGTGACCGCGACGCGCCCGCGCCTGGAGCTGGTCATGGACCGCGAGTACCGTGGCGCCTGCGCCCGGTTCAAGGCCATGCGTGCCTCGTCGCAGACGTTTGCCGGCGAGTCAGTCGACGACCGGTTTCAGCACCCCGGCCACTACATCCTGTCGCCGGCGGATCTGACAGAACTGGCCGGGGCCATTGTCACCCTGGAACACGAGATGGCCGGCCGCCACCCCCGCTTCGCCGTCGGTGCGCAGGCGGAACGGTTCGACCTGCTCGGCAAGCTGTACCTCGCCGCCCTGTCCCACGCGCGCAGCACCGGTTGGGCCGACGCCAAGGCCGGCCGCCGGCGCCGCGCATGATTTTTCCTACTTGATCGAAATAAAGGCCAGCCCGTTGTTGGCGTTCATCGGAATCACCAACTGATTGGCGCCCGCGTCGTAACACATCGACGCTGCATTGGGGATGTTCTGCGCGATCAACTCGGCCGGCTGGCCGGGACGAATGCGCGAGACACCGCCGAGCACCACGCTGCTGACGTACTTGGTGCCGTCGGGCATGATCACCAGGCCGTCGTTGCCGCCCTGCACCGCCGCTTCGGTCTTGAGCAGCTTGCCATCGGGCGAGAACGTGAGCACGTTGGCGTTGCCGATGTTGACGACGACGATGTTGCCCTGGGGATCGAGCGCGACGCCGTTGGGCTGAACCAGCGGGACGCCCTGGGCGAAGATCGAGGCGGTGCCGTCTGGCGTGATCTTCCACACCTGCGCGCCGTCGCCCGATCCGGTCACGGTCCCGTAGGTCGTGCCATCCTTGGTGACCGCGAGGTCGTTGAACCCGGTCGACTTCTCGACTCGCACCTCGCCCGCGGGTGCGCCGGTCTGCAGGTTGAAGCGGCGGACCACCGAAACCGACGGGTCAGTGGCACTGGTGCCGCCGTCGCGATCCGCGAGATACAGAATGCCGTTGACGATGTCGCTGCCGAGAGGTTCGTTCAAGACCACCGGTGGCACGCTGTTGTTGCGCTGCGCGCCAGGATTCTGGATGCCGATCCAGCGGGCGGTGTGGACCGAGCCGTCATGGTTGATGAACGAGATCCACGCGTTGTTGGCCTGCACGTTCTGGCCAACGCCGCGATTAGGCACCACGATCACGCCACGCACCGGGTCGTAGGAACAGCTCTCGGCCGAATAGATCGCACCGTACACCTTGACGTTGGCCGACATCGGCGTGAATTTGCCGTCCGGCGCCGGATTGATCGGCATGCCGAGAGGGTTGCCGACGAAGTAGGGCTGCGGAGCTGCGGGGGGCGCTGGTGGTGCCGCCGGCTGCTGCGCGTGCGCGGTCACTGCCGTCATTGAGGTCAGGAGCGCGGTTGCCACCGCCAGAAACTGTTTGTTCATCGTCATCTCGATAGCCTCTCGAAAGTTGAAAACCGACACAAGTCAGGCAGTGTACTTCAGCGATGAGGCACAATCCGTCCTGACGTGGCTGTCACCCCTCGCCCCCTGACGAAGCTCCGCGCGCTCTGCCTGGCGCTCCCGAACGCCATCGAGAAGACCTCGCACGGCGAGCCGACGTTCTGGTCGCCCAAGCGCATGTTTGCGACCTTTGCGAACGCCTCCACGCATCATGGTCGCGGTCGTCACGCGGCGTGGCTGAAGGCGGCGCCCGGCCGTCAGGAACGGATGGTTCGCACGGCGTCCGATCGCTTCTTTGTGCCGCCCTATGTCGGCGTCAACGGCTGGCTCGGCGTCTGGCTGGACGAGGTGTGCGAGTGGGAGGAGCTGGGGCAGATCCTGGCGTCCGCGCATGAATTGGCTCAGGCGAAGGGGAAGCGATGATGGATCCGGCAGAAGGCGAAGGCGCGAAGCGCCCCGGCTATCGCGTGTAGGCGACCTTGCCGCCAACGATCGTGTAGACCGCGATCGTTGACGGAATCTCGTCTTCCGGCACCGTCATGATGTCTCTCGACAGCACGGTGATGTCGGCGAGCTTGCCAACCGTGATCGACCCCTTCAGCGACTCTTCCCTGGCGGCGAAGGCGCCGTTCCAGGTGTAGGACTTCAGCGCTTCGGCGCGCGACATCCGCTGCTCGGGGAAGAACACCGAGCCGTCGTGGGTCTTGCGGGAGACTGAGGCGTAGAAACTGGCCATCGGGTTGATGCGCTCCACCGGCACGTCCGTGCCGTTGGCGATAATGGCGCCGCTCTTCATCAGCTTCTGCCAGACGTAGGCACCCTCTTCCGCGCGCTGGGGGCCGAGACGCGCCAGCACGTAGGGCGCATCCGAGGTGGCGTGGATGCCCTGCATGGCCGCGATCACGCCGAGTTGCCCGAAACGGGGAATGTCAGCGGCGCTGATGTGCTGTGCGTGCTCGATCCGCCAGCGGAGGTCCTTGGCGTCGGGCCGTGACTTGAACGCGCGCTCGTAGACGTTCAGCACCTCGCGATTGGCGCGATCGCCAATCGCATGCACGCACAGCTGCACGCCGTTCTCGAGCGCGATGCGCGAGGTTTCGGCGATGCTCTCGGGCGAGGTGGTCGGCAATCCCACACTGGCCGGCGAGTCGCTGTACGGCGCGAGCATCCACGCGCCGCGAGACCCGAGCGCACCGTCGGCGGTCACCTTGATCGCCGCAATCGTGAGGTGGTGGTCGTTCAGGCCGACCGCCTTGTACTGCGGCAGCTTGGTGCGGAGGTTTTCGTTGCTGTCACGGACCATCACCCAGAGGCGGACGCCCAGTCCACCGGTCGCCGCCGCCTGCTTGAGGATGTCGATGGTCGCGAAGTTCGCGCCGGCATCGTGAAAGCTCGTGACGCCATGTTCGAGGCTGGCCTGCACGGCGAGCTCGACCTGCCGCCGCGCGTCGGCCTCCCGTTCGGCCGGCGTCTTCGTCGCGCGCCAGGCCTCCAACGACCGGCTGACCAACCCTGATGCGGTTTCGCGCAACAGGCCGGTCGGCCGGCCCGACGCGTCTTTCAGAATCTCGCCGCCGCTGGGGTTGACGGTAGTCCGCGTCAGGTTTGCCGCCGCCATCGCCTTGGCGTTGACGAAGCTGGCGTGCCCGCTGGCATGCGTGAGGATCACCGGGTTGTCGGGCGACACCTTGCTCAGCTCGTCGTGAAGCGGGAAGCCCTCGACGTTGGGCTTCGGCACACTCGTCCACTTCTCCTGGTGCCAGCCGCGGCCGAGGATCCACTCGCCAGGCTTTGCCTGCTTCGCCGCCGCGGCCACCATCGCGACAATCTCGCTCCAGTCCTTGACGTCCATCAGGTCGAGCGTCATCTTCGACTGGCCCAGGCCCATGAAGTGCCCGTGACTCTCGATCAGGCCGGGAACCGCCAGCTGGCCGCGCAGGTCGATCACCCGCGTCTCGGGTCCGATCAGCGGCTGAATGCTGTCGTTGGTCCCGACCGCGACGATGCGGTCGCCGCGGACGGCGATGGCTTGCGCCTCGGGCATGGCGGCATCGACGGTGACGACCTTCCCGTTGCGCAGCACCAGGGTGGCCGGGGCTGGCTGCGATTGCCCGGCCACGACCGCAGTCGACAGGATTACCAGCGTCAGGAGATGTCTCATCACAATCCCGAATGATACTGCCACGTCCCGTCACCCCGCGTGGTGATTCAGCACGTTGATCAACACCGACTTAATCAGCGCCTGGGCCGATCGGCGGTCGCAGTGTCGTCACGACATGGTGGTACGATTGGAGGTGACGCGGAATGCGTCGACCGTACCTCTCTGCCAGGAAAGAAGCATCGTGGACTCGAAGAAATCGTCTCGCTCGCGCCAGCCCGCTCCCGCCCCGTCATCGTCCAAGACCCCCAAGACCGTCCCGCTCGCGCCGCGACGCCGCGCGTCGGCCGCCAAGCCGGTGCAACCGGCACGGGCCGCCGTGCCTGGCGCGCCCAAGCCGGCCCGGGCCGGCGCCACCGAGGGCGCTCGACCCGTCAAAAAGACACGTGCGCGTGCGGTTGCGACACCCGAGCCCGTGGCCGCGAATCCGCGGCGCACCGCGACCGACGAGCAGGTCAGGGTCCGCGCCTACTACCTCGCGCTGGAGCACGCCGGTGACGACCGCCACGACGTCGACTTCTGGCTGATCGCCGAGCGCGAGCTCCGGAGCAGCTAGGAGACCCGTAAGCGCTCGAGCGGATCCGCAGCGCGCGCCTGACTCAAGTCGCGTGACTGTGAACCACGTCGATTGACACCGACTTGATCAGCGCGTGGATCGGCAGACCGGACGCGATGCCCAAGGTCGCCACCGCATCGCGCGTGACTTCAGCCAGCAGCTGGATCTCACCCACCGCGAGCTGGACGATCACGTGCTCGAACGCCGCATCAGCATGAACCTCGGTCACGACTCCAGCCAGCGTGTTGTGCAGGCTGATGCCCTCCGGCGGCCGGTTGGCGAGAATCACCTCGCGGGCGGGGATGCGCACACGCACCGCGGTACCGGAGGCGAGTGTCCGATCTGATGCGAGCAGCGTCGCGCCGCCGATGTTCAGTTCGACGAGTCCTCGCGATGGCAGTGATCGGCCGACGACCGCGTCGAACACGCTGCCAAGGCCCACGGCGGTCCGCACCCACGGCAGGTCGGGGCGGCTCGTGAGTTCCTCGAGTGTCCCCCAGGCCACGGCTCGGCCCTTCTCCAGGATCAGCAGATGCGTTGCCAGCCTCACCACATCATCGAAATCGTGGGTGACGAGAATCATCGGCACGTCGATGGTCTGCCGCAGCCCGTCGATCTCGTCCTGCAGGCGGCGGCGGACGTCGCGATCGACGGCTGCGAACGGTTCGTCGAGCAACAGCACTGCGGGCTCGCGCGCCAGTGCTCGCGCGACCGCCACGCGCTGGCGTTCGCCGCCCGACAACTCAGCGGGACGCCGATCGGCGTGGCTCGAGAGATGCACTTGCGCCAGCAACTGTTCTGCCCGCACCCGTCGCTCGGCGCGCGGCCGATGCCCAAGCGCCGTCATCACGTTGCCGGCCGCGGTCAGGTGCGGAAAGAGCGCGTACTCCTGGAACACGAAGCCGACCGCGCGCTGGTGTGGCGGCGCGAACACGCCGGCCGAGGTGTCGGTCCAGGTCTGCGCGCCGGAGCGCACCACGCCCTGCGCCGGACGGTGAAGCCCGGCGATGCTGCGCAGGATGGTCGTCTTGCCACTGCCCGACGGCCCAAAGATCGCGAGGACGTCTCCCGGCGCGCACGTGAAGTCGAGATCGAGCGGTATGGGACTGGCCTGATGCAGGCGGACCGAGATGCTGCGATCAGCCACGGCGCGGGACCGCCCGGCGCGACAGCGCGGTGGTGAGAATCAAGGCCGTGATGGCAATCGCGAGCAGCGCCGCAGCCATGATGCCGGCGCCGCGATCGTCGAAGGCCTGCATGCGATCGTAGATCGCCACGCTCAGCGTCCGCGTCTCGCCCGGGATGCTGCCGCCGACCATCAACACGACGCCAAACTCACCGAGCGTGTGCGCGAATGCAAGGATCGCCGCGGTGAGAATGCCCGGCCACGCCAGCGGTAATTCAATCTGCCAGAAGCGTTGCCACGGGGTCAGGCCACAACAGGCGGCGGCCTCGCGGACGTCTGACGGGATGGCTTCAAAGCCGCGTTGGATTGGTTGGACGACGAACGGAATGTTGGCGATCGCGGAAGCCAGCAGCAATCCCTGAAACGAGAAGGCGAGCGACTGGCCGGCGAACGCCGTGAACGCCTCGCCCAGCGGCGAGCGGGCACCGAAGGTGACGAGCAAGTAGAAGCCGAGCACGGTCGGCGGCAGCACCAGTGGCACGGTGACGAGCGCCTCGACCAGCAGCTTGCCGCGGAACTCGCGCACCGCCAGCAGGCGGCCGAGCCAGATGCCGAACGGCAGCAGCACCGCGATGGTGCCGAGGCCGAGCGACAGCGAAACCTGGAGAGCCGACCAGTCCATCAGCGTGTCACTGCGGCGGCACCGCAAACCCGAACTGCCGCAAGGTCTCCCGCGCGGCCGGCTGGCGAAGGTACTGATAAAAGCGTTCAGTGGTGGCGCCCGCGCGTTTCAGCAAGACCATGCGCTGGCGCAGGGGCGGGTGCAGCGATTCTGGCAGCAGCGCAAAGGTGCCGCGATCGCGAAGGGCCGGTGCCAGGACGAGCGAGTAGGCAAGAATGCCACCGGCGGCATCGCCGGCAACCGCGAACTGCGCCGCCTGCGAGATGTTCTCGCCCAGCACCAGCGCGGGCTGGAGCGGCTGCCACAGGTTCCTGGCCCGCAGGGCTGCCTCGGCGGCGCGGCCATATGGCGCATGCTCGGGATTGGCAATGGCGAAACGTTTCACGCCGCCGCTCGACAGCAGGCGGCCAAGGCCGGCCAACTGGTCGTCTACCGCGAGTGGCGATCCGCGCGGTGCGAAGATCACAATGCGGCCCACCGCGTACAGCACCCCGCTGTCACGCGTCAGGCCCGCGGCCGACAGCTTCTCCACGTACGACTCGTCGGCCGACAAGAACAGCTCGAAGGGGGCTCCCTCCACGACCTGGCGGGTGAGGGTCCCCGACGAGCCAAACACCAGTTCGACCCGTTCGCCCGTATCCGCAGTGAATCGGCGAGCAACCGAGTCCAGGGCAAACTGGAGGTCGGATGCCGCGGCGACGATGGGCGGACGCTGCGCCTCGACACCAATCGCGCTGACGACCAGCAGGAGGAGCGTGACGAGCCAGCGGAAGTTGCGCCAGAGAAGAGGCCGCATGGGATGCCGATCGCCGGCATCGAGTTCAGCGCGGGACAGCACCACCCGGTAGCCATCGGTGGCCGCGGCCAGGAGGCGGAAGCCAACGGTTGCCAGGCAGGTCACTAGGGCATCATAGACCAAGCTGTAATCACATCAAAACGAGTCAATAATCGGCTCATGTCATACCGAAACTCACCAGCATGGGCTGTGCTGTTCCTGCGACGAGTTGACCTGCCGATGGTACGATTCGGGTCGAATCGGCGAACGGGTTCAAGCCTCGAGCCTCGAGCCTCAAGCCCAGGGAATGCACCGAATGGCCATGGTTAACGTCCGGTCGGCAGCCGATCGCCTCGGCATTGGGTACTCGACCTTGAAGCGCTGGATCGGCGCCGGACTGGTGCGCACGACCCGCACCGAGGGCGGTCACCACCGGATTGCCGACCACGAGTTGGCCCGGCTGATGGCACGGCAGGCGCCGGCCGATCGCGCCCCGGCGCGGGCGATGCCCGATGACGAGTCGCTGGCCGGCTTGAGTGCGCGAAACCGCCTGCACGGCTTCGTCGAGGAAGTGCGCATCGACGGCCTGCTGGCACAGGTTCGGCTGCGGGTTGGCGATCAGACGCTGACCGCGGTGATCACCGCCGATGCGGTTGACGCGCTGAAACTGCGCCGTGGCGATGACGCGCTGGCGATTGTCAAGTCGACCGAGGTCATGATCGCGCGCGCTGGTCAACGGCCCGCCCCCGAGCGGCGTAAGAAACGTAAGAGATAAGGAACCCATGCACATCATTCGCGCTTTCATCCTGGCCTCGCTCGTCACCGCACCGGCCTTTGCCCAGGCCCCGGCAGTTCCTCAGGCGCCGCCCGCGCCGCCGGTGGTTCCACCCGGAGGGACGAACGATCCGTTCCCCACGCCCATCAACACCACCGACGGGGTCATCACGGTCAACTTCACCGAGTTCGCGGTGATTCCGGACGTGGCCGGCGGTGAAGCGCCGCGGATGAACACGCTCGTGGACGAACCGGGCACACGCCGGCTGTTCGTCAACACCATGCGCGGCCAGATCTACAGCGTCAGCTACGACGGCAAGGCGGTGGCCGAGTATCTCGACATCAACGCCGCCGGCTGGGGCGTCAACGTCAATTTCCAGGGCTCGGAGCGCGGCTTCCAGAGCATCGCCTTCCATCCGCAGTTCAGCCAGCGCGGCACGCCCGGCTACGGCAAGTTCTACACCCACACCGACACGGCGAACGTCACGGCGAAGCCCGACTTCGTGCCGAGCGGTACCGGCCGCACCCACGACACGGTGCTGCTCGAGTGGACGGCGAAGGATCCGGCTGGCGCCACCTATGACGGCGCGGCGCCGCGCGAGATGTTCCGCGTCGCGCATCCGTTCGGCAACCACAACGGCGGCCAGATCGCCTTCAATCCGCTTGCGCGTCCGGGCGGCGCTGATTTTGGCCTGCTCTATGTCGGCTTCGCCGACGGCGGCAGCGGCGGCGACCCCTACAACCACGGCCAGAACCTCGCCTCGGCGTTTGCCAAGATCCTGCGGATCGATCCGCTCGGCAGGAACAGCGCCAACGGTCAATATGGCATTCCGGCCTCGAATCCCTTCGTCAAGGATGGCAAGGACGAGACACTCGGTGAAATCTATGCCTACGGCGTGCGCAATCCGCAGCGCTTCTCGTGGGATGCCAAGACCGGCACGATGTACGTCGCCGACATCGGCCAGAACATGGTTGAAGAGATCAGCCCTGTGACCGCCGGCGGCAATCTCGGCTGGAACACCTGGGAGGGCAGCTTCAAGTTTCTCGGCCGCGGCGGCGTCGGCACCGAGAACCAGCGCGGCGAGGCCGGATTGATTTATCCGATCGCCGAGTACGACCACCGCGATCCGCTGATCCAGCGGGCCGCTGTCACCGGCGTGTATGTCTATCGCCAGACTGCCGTGAAGGCACTGGCCAACAAGATTATCTTTGGCGACAACCCGACCGGCGAGGTGTTCTATGTGGATGCCGACAACGTGCCGAAGGGCGGCCAGGAATCGATTCGCCGCATCATGTTCAACGACAAGGGCATGTCGAAGACGCTGCTGCAACTGATCCGCGAGAAGAACGCGGCGGCGGGCAAGCCGGCCGCGCCACGCGTGGACCTCCGGCTGGGGGTCGGTCCCCAGGGTCAACTGTTCGTGATGAACAAGCGCGACGGCATCATCCGCATGATCGCGCCGTAGAACAAGACGCGGCCAGAATCGGTGGCTGGCTAATCTGCGGCGATCAGGCCCGCTGACGCGCCGACCCAGCGCAAGCCCTTGTTGTGATCGACGCCCATCATCTTGCCGCGGCCCATGCGAATCAGCGGGAGCACTGGCTGGAACCCATTCGGTGAACGCACGTACATCACGCGGATCTCGGCCTGCGTCGGTCCTTCCGGTGTCTGAATCACCGGCTCGAACTCGATGCGCTCCTGCAGGATGTAGTTGCGGCGCTGATCCTCGGGAATCGCGGCAATCTGCGCATCGGTCGGCGCGAAGATGATGCCGCCGCCGGCGAACGAGAACAGCGGCTTCAACAGGTAGCGTTCGCGGTCGGCCGGCAGGTGATCGATCTCGTGCAGGAAGGTCGTTTCGGGAACCGAGCGATGCTTCAGCCACGGAATGGAGAACTTGCTGATCTGGAAGTACCACGACGGGTGTCCCGCCCACTCCACGTCGAGGTCGTCGCGATAGTCGAACGGTAGCGGCACGTTCTTGCGTTCGAGCTCGTCGGGGATGACGCGGTTGTAGATTCGCTCGATCAGCGTGCGCTTGCCGTCGCGGCGATAGAACAGGCGCCGGCCCTCGCGCTCGATCTCGTGGGTATCGACCGCGCGAATGCCCCACATTTGCTCGGTGACCGCGAAGTCGGGCCACGTCTTCTGCAGGCGCGGCTGGATCTCCATCAACACGACGTGTTCCGGGTCGTGGCCGTTCAGCAACGCCTGTCCCACGAGCGCGTGGTACTGCTCGCCACGCAAGCCGCCGAGATAAATGGCGAGCGAGTCATCGAAGTGAAACGCCCGGCCATAAGCCTCGGCCACGGCGGCCTGGAAGCCGTACAACGACGCAAAGGCCTGCAGCTCGACCAGCTTCGGCTCAATCGCCCCAGACGGCCCTCGCACCAGTCCGAAGTCCACCTGCAGGAATGTCGGCAGGGGCTCAGATTCCGGGACGCCTGCCCCGAGCGCAGTCGAAGGGCGGAAGCGTTCGGGTACCGCCGCCAGGGCGGCCGCACGCGCGTCGGCGTTCCCGAGCAACTGCCCGACCAGCTCGAGGCCGGTCGCCGACAGCTCGTCCATCAACGAGCGGGAAAAGAAGCACGGAGTCTCGCTGATCGGAAAGCCCGGCCTCGCGCCCGTGCGAGCTTCGAGGATGGCGAGGAGATCCCGATACGCGCCCGCGGTCCAGGACGCATTGAACGACTGACGGAGGTTTGGGATCAAAAGTGAACCTGCTTCAGTTTTACGGTTTGCGTAAGTGATGCGTAAAACTGAAGCAGGTTCACTTAATCGATCAGAGGCCGGCCTGAGTCTCGGCAACCATGTACTGGACCACTTGCTTCAGGTCCCCGGTTTGGTTGAACACGGCGAGCTGGCGTTCGGCGCCATTGCCGCGCTCGAGCAAGGTCTTGATGTAGTCAATTTCGTTCCGGCTCCCCAACTCGTCGACCACATCGTCGACGAAGTCGAGGTACTCGAGCATCAACTCGCGGGCAGGCACTTCGATTTCGCGGCCGAAGTCGATCAGCTTGCCGTCGAGGCCGTAGCGCGCGGCGCGCCACTTGTTCTCCATGATCAGCGCGCGGCTGTACATCCGGAAGCCCTGGTTGCGTGAATGCAGCTTGTAGAGCTTCGCCATGGTGGCCTGGATCAGCGCGGCCAGCGCCAGCGTCTCGTCAACGCGCATCGGGATGTCGCAAATGCGTACCTCAACGGTCGAGAAAAACGGATGCGGCCGCACGTCCCACCAGATCTTCTTGGCGTTGTCGATGCTGTTGGTCTTGACCAGCAGGTTGACGAAGCTTTCGTAGTCGGACCAGCTCGTGAACGTGTCGGGGATGTTGGTGCGCGGGAACTTGTCGAACACTTTGCAGCGATACGACTTCAGGCCGGTGTTGTCGCCGATCCAGAACGGCGAGTTGGCGGAGAGCGCCAGCAAGTGGGGCAGGAAGTAGCGCACCTGGTTCATCAGGTGGATGGCCACCTCGCGGTCTTCGATGCCGATGTGCACGTGCAACCCGAAGATCAGGTTCGAGCGCGCGACCAGCTGCATGTCTTCGACGACCCGGTGGTAGCGCTCGTCGGGATAGATGTCCTGCGCGCGCCAGTCGGCAAACGGATGCGTGGCGCCGGCGCACAGCAGCAAGCCGTTCTCCTGCGCCAGCTTCACCATGGCGCGGCGCAAGTTGACGATGTCGGCGCGCGCCTCCTGCATGTTGCGGCAGACGCCGGTGCCAACCTCGACCACCGACTGGTGCATCTCGGCCTTGATCCGCTCGTCGAGCTGCCGCTTGCCCTTGGCGATGATCTCGGCGTTGATGTGCGATCGCAGGTCGTAGGTGACCGGATCGATGGTCTGGTATTCCTCTTCGATGCCGATCGAGAACGAGGGCTTCATAAAGGCTGGTACGGCGCCATTACCAGGAGGGCGGCACTTTAGAGCCGCCGCTGTCGCCGCCGCCGCGACCGTCGCTGCCGCCGCCAAGAAACGCATCCCAGCGATAGGTCGCCGGCGGTGCGGGTTCCGTGGCTTTCTTCATCGCCAGGTCGGCGACCGCGTTGACGATCCAGTCGAAGTTGGCCTGGCCCACCGAATGCAGGTCGGCATCGGGCGCCGGGTTCATGAAGTCGATGGCATACGGCACGCCGTCCTCGACCGCAAACTCCACCGTGTTGAGGTCGTAGCCGAGCGCCTTGCACAACGTGCGGGCGTCGCGTTCGACCCGGGCCAGCAGATCTTTCGGATACGCCGGCGGGTCCATCACGTAGCGCTCATGAAACGGCGCCCGCGGGTCGTAGGGCATGATGTGCACCTGTTCCTGCCCGACGACGTAACAACGGAAATACTCCTTGAAGTCCACGCCCCGCTGCAGCGTCATGCACAGCGTCTTGGTCTGGTCGTAGGCCGTAAAGAACTCTTCGCGGTTGTTGATCTTGTAGACGTCGCGCCAGCCGCCGCCATCGAACGGCTTGAGGAAGGCGGGGAAGCCGACGTACGCGAAGATCGCGTCCCAATCGAGCGGGTAGCTCAAGTTGCGCATCGAGCGCTCGGTGGTGCCGCTCGGGTGCTCCTTGTGCGGCAGCAGAATGGTCGGCGGAATCGCCACGCCCAGCTTGGTCGCCAGCGCGTAGTTGAAGAACTTGTCGTCGGCGCTCCACCAGAATGGGTTGTTGATAATCTGCGCGCCGCACAGCGCCGCGTTTTTCAGGTAGGAGCGGTAATAGGGAATGTCGTGCGAGATGCGATCGACGATCACATCGTAGCCGCTCGGCTCGGCCATGCGGACATCGCCGATCTGCACGAACTCGGCGGTCACCCCGGCCACGCCCAACCCGTTGATGCGCTCGACCAGCGCTGCGGGAAACGTGTTTTCCATCCCGAACAAGATGCCGATTTTTTTCATAAGATCCTGACGGGATCCGGGGTCCGGGACCCGGGATCAGAATTGCCGCTAGCTTACCTTGTGATCCCGGCTCCCGGCCTATGGCAAGTACGCCTGCGCCATGGGGAGCCAATAAGGCCAATCGTGCTTCGACTCATTCCACACATGCAAGGCGTGCGGAATGCCCTTGGCGTGCATGATGGCCGAGAACTGCTCGTTGGGAGCGCGACAGATGTCCTGATTGCCGGTCACGATCACCCACTTGTTACGCCGGAACTGATCGAGGTAGTACGCGTCCGACAGTCCCGGCAGGAAGGCCGGTGGGTTGAGGAAGTAGCAATCCTCGTCGTGATAGCCGTCCAGGAACTGCGAAATGTCGAAGGCGCCGCCCATGGTGATGCACGAGGTAAACGTGTAGGGGTGGCGCAGTGCCAGCGCCATGGCGTGATAGGCGCCAAAGCTGCAGCCGGTCACGCCAATCTGGTCGTGCCGCGTCAGGTGCCGCACGAGCGGCACCACCTCGTTCAGGATGTAGTCCTCATAGTGCAGGTGCCGTTCGACCCGGTGGCGCGGGTGAATCTTCTTGTTGTACCAGCTCTCGCTGTCGACTGACGACAGGCACAACAGCCGCAGACGACCGTGGTCGAGCTTGTCGGCGAGGGCGGCGATCATTCCGCGATCCTCGTACTCGAAGAAGGCGCCCATGGACGAGGGAAACACGATGACCGGCGGGCCATCGTGCCCGAAGATCAACAGCTCCATGTCGCGGTTCAGCGAGCGAGAGAACCACTTGTGGTGGTCACGGGTCATGCACTCAGAAACATATACTGTTCGTGCGGCAGATGCACCCTCCCAACGCCACGCTCCATCGGCACGAGCGCTTTCATTCAGAGTTCCTGACCGACGATCGCGATGTCCTGGTCTGGCTGCCCCCCGGATACGACGTCGACACCGACCGCCGCTATCCCGTCCTGTATATGCACGACGGCCAGAACCTGTTCGACCCCGACACCGCCTTTCAGAAAGGCGAGCACTGGCGCGTGGGCGAGACGGCGAGCGACCTGATCTCCGCCGGACTGCTCGATCCCTTGATCGTCGTCGGCATCCACAACACCGGCGAAGAACGCATTCACGAGTACACCCCCACCAGGGATGCGCGGCTTGGCGGAGGACTGGCCGGCGCCTATGGCCGCCTGATCATCGAGGAACTGAAACCGCTGGTGGACCGTACCTATCGCACGCGGCCCGGCGCGGAGCATACCGGCCTGGGCGGCTCATCTCTCGGCGGGCTGGCCACGCTGCATCTGGGCTTCACGCACCCAGGCGTGTTCAGCCGTCTCGCGGTGCACTCACCGTCGGTGTGGTGGGATCAGCGCGCCATCCTCACCACCGTGCGCCAGACCCGGCCGAAGCCGGTCTTGCGCCTGTGGGTCGACATGGGCACGGCCGAAGGGCGCCGGGGCCTGGACGATGCGCGGCTGTTGAAGGCGGCCTTGGTCGGCGCGGGCTACGTCGAAGGCGTCGACCTGCACTACGCCGAGTTCGAGGGAGCCACGCACAGTGAACGCGCGTGGGCGGCGCGGGTGGGGCCAATGCTGAAGTGGCTGTTCCCTACCACGCAGATGACGCAGGCTTCATACCAGGGCCGCAGATGACGCAGATGACGCAGAAAATCAGCGGCGGCGACCTCGCGCGTCTGGGCGGCAGAACATCCGGCTCGCCGAGAGCCTGGGCGCCACGGTCGTTCGGGTCAAGGCCGACCTTCCCTCCGAAGGCCTGATCGCCTTTGCTCAGCGCGAAGGGATCACCCGTCCCCTTGGGTGGGGCGGCTTGGGGAACATTGGCGCCCCTGCGTCATGGCCGCGTGATCGAGGCCATAGATCAGCGGCAGGTCCCGCTCGTGAAAGCCGGGGTCGACGCCGTGGGCCTCGGCGCGCAGGCGGATCGCGCGGTAGAGGGCAAAGCGCAACGGCCCCATCAGCGTATAGCTCGACGTCAGGTGCAGGGCGTGATCGTTGCTGTCGGCGTCGACCGGTTCGGTGAGCGCGGCCATTCGCTCGGCCACCCATTGCTGGTTGACGCCGCCGCGGGCGCGCTTCTTTTCGAGCAGCACGAGCTGGCGCTGACGGTTCACGATCTCGGGATGGTGGTTGACGCCGAGGATTCGCGGAATGACCGCGGCCGGGTCCTCCGAGACCTCGACCATGGTGACGGCGTTGCCCGGCGACTCATTGTCGTTGCAGTCAAAGGCCAGCAGCTTCACGCCGGCAGGGGCCGCATCGCGGGGAATGAGATCGTACAGCCGGTTGTCGAGCACCGGAAAGCGCGCGGTGGCACCGAGGGTTCGGGCAAAGGGCACGAACCACGGATGGTCCTGGCCTTCGGGACTGAGTACGTTGTGGCGGACGCCAACGCTCTTGCCGCCCTTCTCCGGGCCCCGCAGCACCGCATCGGCGACACCCAGCCAGCGGCACATGACGCCAAAGGTGTGACAGACGGCAAACAGCGAGGCGCGCTGGTCGTCGCGGATCGCATCAAACAGCGCAAACAGGCGGGCTTCCCACGCCGGGTCTTCGACAATGCCCTGCGAGCCTTCTCGCCCGTCGTTGACGGCGGGGTCGAGATGGCCGGGTCCACCGGTACCTAAGTAGATCGTGTGGCGGCCACCGGGGGCCTCGGGCAGGGCCTGGCCTCGGCGCACGTCGTACGAAAT
>ENA-ORBV01003985-ORBV01003985.1-microbial-mat-metagenome-genome-assembly--contig:-NODE-3985-length-28912-cov-11.826565_pt1 | contig 28912 bp, 20 predicted proteins | sample MGYA00237777_ERZ505514 | MGnify/ENA primary metagenome ERZ505514 (study PRJEB26160, sample SAMN06269048) | microbial mat metagenome | isolation source: Oligotrophic lake microbial mat | place... | reverse complement strand
GTTTATTCTCAATCAAAAAGCATCTCAAGCTCCGGATCGTGATTGGGCTGGCACTTCTGGGACAGCTAGCCCTTCATTCGGTGTACGGGCGCGAAACATTTCTTTACTCTCTTCACTTCGCCCCCCTGTTAGTTGTGTTAGCTGGATTGAGTGTGCTCACACGAGTACGCCCACTTGCATTAGTGCTAGCCCTTATACTCACACTGACTGTTGGGATAAATAACGGGTTGCAATTTAGTAAGGCCATAACAGTTGTTCAGAACAGTGGTCCCCAACATCATCGGGTTCAATCACAGATGCGTTTACCCCCATCTGACCCACGGACTCGTGGAGTAGGACATGTGCCACTTGCCAAACCAGACGACCACAATGGCTATATAGAATCCTTACCCTGATTCACTTGTAGAGTTTTGATGATTCAACCTTAACAACCGCACAGAAGAAGTCACAGCTAAAGGTATTTTATCAATGTTTAATCTTAAAAAGATTGTTGACTCTACTAGTTCTTTAACTTTCCATAGAAAAAGCTGTATCGCGATTCGTAAATATTGGCAGGACATTTTAATTGTATTTTTCTTGGCAGCTTTAGTGGGATTAGCTTCATATCACCTTGCACAGTCGATTGATCCTGGCATTGTCAGTTTTGAGTCCGTCAATACGTGGTTTGATGCTGATCCCGTACGAGTATTCAGCGCCATGACCAGCGCTAGAAGTAATGAACATCTTCGCAATAAAGTACATCCCCTGTTTTCATTAATCGCATATCCGCCCGCGATTCTACTTAGGAAAGTTTTAGGCATCGAATCGTTGACGGCGGTAAAGTTCGTTTTTGCTGGGGTTACTGCTCTCTGGATCAGTGCTCTATTTACTACACTAAGGCTGATTGGTTGTCTCCGATTGGATGCAACTCTGTTTAGCCTACTTGGGTTAAGCAGCGCAGCTTCTGTGTTTTGGTTTTCTGTACCAGAAACCTACTCCTTTGGTTCACTAAGCATTTTGCTGGCTCTCGGTTTTGTCGCGCTGGCGGAACTCCGCCAGTTTTCCTTTATTTGTTACACGGCAGTTAGCACCTTGACGCTCAGTTTCACCACCACCAATTGGATGGTAGGAATTCTAGCAACAGGTGTGAACCACCGATGGAAGAAAGTTATACAAATCACCGCTACCGCCTATTTACTCACAACTGTGCTGTGGTTTTTAGAAAAGAAGGCTTTTCCTAAGACACAGTTTTTTGTTGGTGATTCGGAGGAAGGAGCATATCTAATCCGTCCCGACTTGAGGCATCTATTACAAGTCGCCCAATCCTTTTTCTTGCACACAATGGTCATGCCAGCTATTAAGTTGGTTGAAAATGATAAAGCATTTCAGGATTTGGGTTGGCCGATGATGTCTGTGCAAGCCTCTCCTCTTGGTTCGGGTAGCTTGTTGGGAACTGTTTCGATCTGGTTGTGGATTGCACTATTAGGTTTGGGTTTATGGGGTTTATTCTCAATCAAAAAGCATCTCAAGCTCCGGATCGTGATTGGGCTGGCACTTCTGGGACAGCTAGCCCTTCATGCGGTGTACGGGCGCGAAACATTTCTTTACTCCCTTCACTTTGCCCCCCTGTTAGTTGTGTTAGCAGCATTGAGTGTGCTCACACGAGTACGCCCACTTGCATTAGTGCTAGTCCTTATACTCACACTGACTGTTGGGATAAATAACGGGTTGCAATTTAGTAAGGCCACAACAGTTGTTCAGAACAATGGACCGCAACGTCACCAGGTACAGGCACAGATGCGTTTGCGTCCATCTGATCCATGGTCTCGTGGATCAGGGCATATAGTGCTTGCCGCTCCAGGTAGTCAAGAGGTCGATAAGGCTTACCATGAACCGGGGGGTAGTTTTAGTCCTGCTGTCGGTAGCTTTGGTGTTTCTTTTTGGCTCACAGATGCATCAGGAAATCTCAAAGCGACTAGCGATCGCATTCCATTGAATGAAATCGATCAGCAGTTTACCTGGAAAGAGGGACATACCATTCCAGGAATTTTGACTAAGACCAACTATTATGAAGCTCTATGGCAGGCTCAAGCGCCAAAAGACTGGGCGCTCGATCTCAAAACCCAAACAAACCCAAATTCTAAGTCGGTTTTGGTAATCCGTAGCGTTGGACCAGCGGGAGGTCCGATCAATGCTTTGAACTGGGATGGAAAACAGTTATTGATTAACGATCGCTGGTCTGTCACTGTCACCCCAACACCAAAAGTCTATTTAGGTGATGAAGGTCGTCAAGGGTGGATAAAAGAACAGTCAACGATCGCCCAATGGAAAGGAGAACAGGGTTGGGGCTATGCCCGATTTGAACTCGGCGATCGCCAGGATTGGCGTGTTACCATTCATGACTTATCCCCCTCCAATCCGGTCAATAGCCCAATTCAAACCAGTACACAGGCGAATGTAGAACTGAATTTGCCTGATCAGCAATTTACCGAAAGCTTCAAGGCTCAGGTTGCCCATATCAAGATGGGGCTGGTAGGGAAGGAGACCCGTCCCGGTGAACCAACAAACTATCCCTTAGCATGGCAGCGGGATGGAGCCTATGAAGTGGTTGCGCTGGCCCGTGCCGGACAATTACAGACAGCGAAGGAACTATCAACTAACTTTGCTGAACATGATTTCTTTGGCGGCTTTGGGGCTGAGGCAGATGCCCCTGGGTTATCGCTTTGGGCGCTGGAAGAAGTGGCAGTACGCCTGAAACAGACGGAATACGATCAATGGCTATGGCCCCACATTCGTCGAAAAGCCGCATTCATCTTAAGGATGATGACAACAACTGAACCGATTCGCCAACCCTTTGAAGGTCCAGTTGTCCCAAGCTATAAAGATAATCCTGATCTGACCTTGGTGGCAGAACCAGCACAAAACGGTTTGATTGTGGGTCGAATGGACTGGCACCGTCCCTTACTCTTTGTCAATGCTGTCAGCTATCGCGGGTTACTGGATGCTGCCGCACTGGCAGAGAGGGTTAACCAACCTGCCGATGCTCAACGGTGGCGGGATGCAGCAGCAAAATTGCAGCAATCCTGGGAAAAAGCATTCAAATCTCCAGAGATAGAAAATGAAAGAACCTTCGTTAGCAGCCTTTGGCCCACCTGGATAGCCGCATCTGATCAGAATCAAGAGCGGTTTAAGCAGGCGTTACAAGCACGATGGAGCAAGCTCCGCGATGCCCAAGGTGGATTTAAGAGTTCTCCATTGTGGACGTATTTTGACATCGCAGAAGCGCACCAATGGTTATTGCTCAACCAGCCTGAGCGAGTATGGTCAACCTTGCGCTGGTTTTGGAATCATCAAACTTCGCCTGGTCTGTATACCTGGTGGGAAGGTAACGGTGAGGAAAACACGTTTCGCCGTTGGGAACGTATCCGTGGCTGGGTAAATCCTCCGAATGTGACTCCCCACTACTGGACTGCTGCTGAGATGCTGTCACTGCAACTGGATATGTTGGCTTACACGGACTTGTCAACCAAGCAACCAACTGTCGTGATTGGCGCTGGTATTCCCAGCAATTGGCTCAGCCAGCCCATGAGTGTTCGTGGGTTGCCCATGCCCTTCGGCAAACTGGATTGGAACTGGAATGGACAGCAGATGCAGGTAACAATTTCGGGTAAACCAGTGAATGTGCAGCTTGGCTCTAGTTTTTCTAAGGGTACACCGCTGAAAGTTGAGCAGAGGGAGCTATGAAAAGACGGAAATTCTTGACGATTTTGGGTTCAACAGCGACCCTTACGGTAGTGGGGGCGATCGCGTGGCGACAGAAGTGGTATCGCGGAGCCGTTGCTCCGATTCACGCTTACTATATATCCTTAAAGCAGGAGAAGGAAAGCCTGAAAGATGCACCAACAGGCTCACTAACCGCCTCCACCCTGAGCGTTTTGCTGGCAACCACGGAAGCATTGCTTCATGATACCCCTCCCAAAGAAATGAGCCACTATGAGGATTTCTTCCGCTGGCACGCCGAGCATTTGTCTGGATATAAGAGGCTGTATGAGCAATTTGCTGCAACGGTTGATCAAATAGCAAGGAAAAGTAGCAACATCACCTTTGCCGACAACGATATTGTCACGCGAAAAAAGATTCTAGCCATGGTGGCTCCTGCTAGTTCTGACTCTCTACTTGGCAAGTTGGGAAAGTTTCAGACAGTTCTCTTTGGCAAAGAGCAATTATTGTTTTACAATCATATCGTTCACGAAATTTTTCGATTATTCGCTAGAACAGATGCTTTGATACTGGTGGGATATGAAGCTTGGCCAGGACAAGCTCGAGGACTTGATAACTATAGGCAGCTACCAGGCAAAGCTAAAGCAGAGTCGGCTCGAATGATGAGCCGTATGGGAGGTAATTAAGATGTCTCAAAGTACGGTTGCTATCGTTGGATCGGGAATTGTTGGGACTACCATTGCCTATCTATTAACAAAAAAAGGCTACGACGTAGATGTGTTTGAAAAGGGACCTGACTATCCATACCCCCATACTGCCCAGTTTCGTGAACAGGTACTTTATTTACATGAAAATTCTGCCTATATTTCTCCTACAGATCTGAAGCATCTGACACTCTCAGGCGATTATCAGCGCAATCTTAATGGGGACTTCTACATGGTCGTAGGAGGAAGTGCAACAAGGTGGTCGGGCATCACACTCCGGATGATTCCAAATGACTTTAAAACGAAAACTCTTTATGGGTATGGGGAAGATTGGCCTCTAACCTATGGTGACTTAGAACCCTACTATTGCAAAGCAGAGTCCCTTTTGGGAGTATCCGGTACAGACAGCGATAATCCCTTTGCTCCGCCACGCTCTAAGCCGCATCCTCTGCCACCCTTTGAGCTGAGCTATGATGATGTGATTTTTGCTGAAAAGCTCCGTGCTCATGGCATTGTGCTACATACTACTCCCCAGGCGAGAACGAGTAAAGACTATGGCGATAGGGTTGCCTGCGAGAATTACGGACCTTGTTGGGTTTGTCCAACAGGCGCGCGCTACTCTCCGAACTACCACCTCATGCACGCTCTGAAAACGGGTAAGTGTAAGCTGCATACCAATGTCTCTGTCAGAAGAATCGTTGTAGATAAATCTGGCAAAGCAACAGGACTGGTTTATCAACCAAATGATAAATCGCAAGAACAAGAACATTCTGCCAAAATTGTGATTGTTGCGGCTAACGCGATCGAATCCGCTCGTTTGCTACTTCTATCCGCCGATGAGCGCCATCCTAATGCATTGGGCAACAACACGGGGCATGTTGGTAAGCATCTGACGTTTCACCATGGATGGTATGGTGAAATGCATTACAAGGAGACCCTTTATCCCTCTAGATTTGGTGGTTGGACAGGGCAATGTCATCAATTTCTCGATCCTCCAAGTCGAGGAAAACATGGATCAGTTAAAATCGAGTTCCCCTTTATCCATGAACCGGATCCATTCTTAAGTGCAGCAGATCTGAAGTGGGCAACAAGCTCAGACGTTATAGAGCATGTCAAGGAAGTACAACATCAGCAGCCCATACGATTACATTCAGAAGCCTCAACAGGCCCCGAGAAGTATGTTGCTCTATCCAAGGATAGCGATCGCTTCGGCGATCCATTTGCCCATGTCCAATATAGTCTGAACGATTTTGACTATGAGACTTATCAGTTTGCTACAAAATTGTTTGATCGGTTTGCCGAGGCAACACAGGCGGATCAGAAAAAGTGGACTGAACCGAAGGGTTTCAGTTCTACCGCTCACCACCACGGCACCTGCCGAATGGGGACGAACCCACGGGACAGCGTCGTAGACTCATTTGGCAAGATGCATGATATTCCAAATCTATTGATCGCGGGTGGCAGCACCTTTGTCGGTTCCGCAGCAGTCAACCCCACTCTTACTATGGTAGCTCTAGCAATTCGGACAGCAGATTATCTCATGGATCAGATACTTGACAGGCAAAATTGATTAGTCCTGCATAAAAGTCTATTAAGTTACTTTTGTAGTTTATTCTGGATGAGTCCATAAGCATTACAGGCACAGCTTCATACCCAACATCAGCAAAGCAAGAGGTTGCTCAAGACATGGATAAAAGATTTCTAAATTATGGAACTCGAGGGGAGAGTGGGTAATCAGTTGTTTAACTTTGCAGCTGGTTATGCATTAGCCAAGCAACTTGGGGCTGACCTCGCATTTTCTAGCCATAAAATCCTACCTGAGGATCTTCTCCTTCCTCAAATGATTGGTTCTCTTTATAGAGAAGCTACACCGTCAGAACTATTTAAAGTTGGAAAGTATCCTTACAAACTTATCCTTCAGCAAAAACTCAATCGCAAAATCGTCAATATTACTCGTCAGTTCCAAGGATACAGACCTGCTCAATTCTCAATGGATTCTATTCTAGCTTTCGATTATGATGCCACTGTCCTGACTCTTGATCTCCCAGCTTACATCACAGGCTTCTTCCAGAATGAGCAGTATTTCGCAGATTACAGTACCGAAATATACACTGCGGCATTTTCGCAGCTTAACAAGACATCCCAAATCTCACAGCTACCAAAATCCATAAAGCATCCAGTGGTTGCAGTCTCCTTCCGTCGAGGAAACTATAATCCACTTGGTTGGTCCCTACCGCTTCACTTCTATGATAGAGCATTAGACTATCTCAAAGAGCATACAACAATTGGCACCTTGCTACTCTTTGGCGATGATTGGGATTTCCTCGACCTTGTTGGTGAGAGATGGTCTAGATCGCACTCGGTGTTTAATGCTTTGACGCTTGGATCTGACCCAATCTCTCAACTATCGCTTATGGCAGATAGTGAGCATTGTATCGTCGCAAACTCAACCTTTTCTTGGTGGGGAGCATGGTTCGGGGATCAGCAGCATCAAAATCACCATCGAATTGTAATTGCACCTAAGGAATGGATCAGTGGAGGCACAAACAATCCTGCTGGTAAGATAATTCCTGATAGGTGGGTAAAGCTCCCATTAGAGAGCGAACCGGAGCGCTCCTCAGCTGTTTCTATAGCCCGTTTTGAAAATAATAATTCCTGACAGGAATTCATCTTCGGAGCATGCCAACTGAGTAAGCTGTCCGACATTTAAATCGCACTATTTGTGCGCCAGACCCTATGCTGCAAGGGATTCGGTCAAGAAATTTAAATGAGTAACAGCTTATTTCTAGCGGGATTTAGGTGGAGATGTCGCATATCACAGATTCTATGAAATCACGTCTAACCTGATTGAGTAAGTCACCTTTAGCTTGTAATTAGTACTCCTCTCGTTACTCAAGCTGACAGCCTTCCAGCAAAAAGTATTGCAGAATGGAGATATGAATCATACAGAAACATCCTAGAATTGACGACTTCCGAAAATGCTGCCAGTTATACTCTCAACCTGACTTAGGTTGGGAGATATAGCAGCGTAAATGTTTTTTATTTCGTATTCGTCTGGTGTTAGGTAACCCAGTCAAGATACAAGGTTGGGTAGAGCGCTAACGAAACCCAACAAAGCACACTAAATCTCAGCTACGTAAAATTAGCCATTCAAGGAGGCTCTAGTATGGATTCTCGGAATCAATCAATCCGCGTATCGGTTATCATTCCTTGTTTCAACGATGGCGGGTTTCTTGAAGAGGCGATCGCAAGCGTTGAAACTTGCCCAGATCCCATTTACGAAATTATTGTCGTAAACGATGGTTCTACAGATCCGTCTACTTTGAACATTCTTCGTGATTTAACAAGTAAAGGCTATAAGGTAATTAATCAGCAAAATCGAGGACCAGGTGCTGCCAGGAATACTGGTATTAGACAGGCACAGGGAGAATATATTTTGCCGTTGGATGCGGATAACCGAATCCGACCTGCTTATATTTATCGAGGAATTGAGATTCTCGATCGATTTCCTGATGTCGCTGTTGCCTATAGCGATGTTGATCACTTTGGCGAAAAGACTGGTGCAAAACAAATTCCAGATTTCTGTCTGTCCTCGCTAGTCGTTGATAATTATATTGATAACTGTGCTGTTTTTCGTAAGTCAGCATGGGCACAATGCGGTTTTTATGATGAGGAAATGCCATACTATGGTCAAGAAGACTGGGATCTGTGGTTAAGTATCGCCAAGAAGGGATTTCGCTTCTACCACATTCCAGAAGTTTTGTTTGAGTATAGAGTTCGAGCAGATTCGATGATCCAACAATTCAACGAAGCGAAAATTAGAGTGATGTCCCGCTACCTAGCATCCAAACATGCTGCCTTGTTCCCCAAGGAATACCGCTACTATCTCAAGCCTTACCGAGGTTGGATTAAAATCCGAGAAGCATGGCGATCACTCCTTAAAAGGAGAACTTTAAATATCGATTAGCAAATAATGGTTTAACCAGTGTGATCCGAAAAACTCTGAGCGTTCCAGGAGTCAAGCAACCCTCACGGGTGGCTTGATGAGCCGATATCCATGTATCTCTCGGCATAAAATAGTATATTTGTACTGTGCATCAACTAAAGTGCAGTACAGATGAATTATTCTATATTTGGTGGTAACCTGCGGAATGTCGGTTATGGCACTTTCGCTATAAGTTTATTGCCTAACTGATAGCCGTCTCCTGGAAGAATCCTTTTGAGGAAACGCCACAATATGGCTTTCCGCCATGCCTGTGCAAATTCTTGACGAATTTTGCCTTCGTTAAACTCAAAATAATGCCGAGCTATGTCTTTCTGCCGATTCTCTTCGCTCATGCGGTCACAGCGCAGTTTTGTCCGTTCAATCGTTAGATCAACAGAAAGAAATTTATAGTGGAACAATTCATACGCCAGTGGGCTCCACTGAATACGTCCGATAGGACGACAATCATGGGCCCCTGGCAGATAGTTAATACTTTCGATGTCTGTCCGTTTGAAACATACAGATTTGCTATACCAAATATTTGGGTATTTGTCGGTAATCTTTTCAGGATTTCCGTCTGCACCAACCATGTCAAAACCTTTAGTGCGTAAAATTGTAGCTCCACAATTATCAAGTCTTTCTAGCCCAGCTTGATTAATTTGTAGGAATTCGTCCGTGTCACAAACCACTACCCAATCAGCCTGGCTATTTTTCCAACGCTCATTTTTAGTGTCTAGCAGAATTCGATCAACCAAGCCTTCTGAGACAATGGGTATGACTTCGCACCCAAGATTTCGGCTAATGCTCGCAGTATCATCAGTAGATTCATTGTCGAATATCGTAACATCACAATCAGGGAAGCAATTACGATAGTGCCGAACAAAATAAGGGAGCAGATGAGACTCGTTGTGAGCCATTGAAAAGACATGAACTTTCATTACTTTCACTTATGTTTAGGTTTCTATTGAAATTCCGAACTAATTTTTTCAGATGAGGTATTTACAATGGCTTCTGAGTTACCTTTTTAGATGAAAAATTCAACAATGTTTGGAACATATTCCAAATTTTGAGCCAACCTTGATAAAGTTTGAAGTAGGAACGATATTTTTTGGGGAATAGAGCAGCATGTCTAAATGCTAGATAGCGACAGACAACTTTAGACTTTTCTTCACTTCGTGCCGCTGTGCTAAGGGAAATTGGTCGAACTCTGTATTCAAATAGAACTTCTGGAACGTGGTAAAACTTATGCCCCTTCTTAGCAACACTTAGCCAAAAATCCCAGTCTTCATAGCACCCAAAAGGCATCTTGCTTGACATCATAAGGGTTCACATTCTTCCCATACAGATTTGCGAAAATGGCGCAGGCGTCAATATTATCCATGAGCTAACCTTAAATCCTACAAGCAGAGCATTGGGCACATCTGAGTTATCGACCACCTGTATTTCGAGTATGCACACAACTGGTTGCACATCACTTCAGGAGTTTTTCGTATATATGAAATCGTTTCTCAGCGACAAATGATTGAGAATAACCTGTACACATCAGTTCTTGAGCTTTTTGGCAAAGAGTAAATGTACGGTCTAAGTCAGCAAGCAAATACTCTACTGCAACGCAAAAAGAGGCTGTATCGTCAGCGATCATGACGCTTTCCCTATGCTTGGCGCTATTTCCGATTAAGGATTGGGAATGAGCGATTACTGGCATCCCTTGAGCCATCGCTGTCAAAATCTTTGCCCTCAACCCTCCACACAGTCTCATCGGAGAGATATAAATACTACTTTTAATCAGCGAACTTAAATCATCAACAAAGCCAGTGAAAATTACTTGACTGGGGTGATCTTTATATCGCTGTTTAGTTTCCTGACTCCAGGAACCAACAACATGAAGTCGCAAACCAAATTTCTTGAAAATTGTCGGAGCGATTTCTTCTAAGAACCACTCAATCCCATCTTTATTAGGGAAATGGTACTCAGTGCCAACAAAGAGCAGCTTGTCTGGACGACTGAACTTATCCCGATCGAGTTCAATAAAATCCTTATCGAGTACAGGATAGGGGGTTAAAACAACCTCAACTTTTTCACCTTGTGCATTCAAAGTTTTGTCAAGAACAGAAGCTTCAGGTTCAGTATTGGCTATAACAACATCGTACTGTTGAAGAAATGAAATTTCTAGAGTTTTAATATAATCACGAACGTAGCTCGCATATTCTGTCTGTGTAAGCTTTGCTTTAATAAAAGAATCAACTCTATAGAACTGACAATCATAACAGCCATAAACTTTTTTAATGCCGTCAGGGATTAGGCTGACTATGTTCAAATTAGATTCAAAATCTAATTGTATGATGTCGATGCCATCATTATTGATGATTTCCAAAATCTTATCAATTTTCTTTTTCGAGTTAGGGGGATACAAAAATGTATGGAATCTAACCAGGTTTCCATCAAAATCTTTTCCTGATTCAAGACTGTTATCAATGAAGATGTTTTTGACAAAGCCTTTGACATCAGTAGCAAATTTCTTAAGAAGACTTACTGTTTTTTTAAGAATATTAAATAACCCTTCAGAACTTGATTTCTTGACTGAGTCCTTTAATGTGTAAAATTTAATACTCGGCAGCAATTGCTTTAGCTCATCAAGTTCCTTGTCACTAGGAGTGAAATTTTGGTGTAGCAACACACTTATATTGCACGTCCTGCTCAATGGCTCAAGGACACCAAACTGGGCTATGCCAGCCCCGTTAATGGGAGGATAGACTTGAAAATCTGAAACTATTAGTACATTCATAAATTTATAGCGGAGTGGGTATCAACTTAAGGTTGGACGGATTATCTGTTAAGCAATAGCCAAATGTTTATCGACTTTCTTCTGGTGAGAATGCTAAAGCTTAGTCCGATGTGTATTGGCTTGCTCATAGACCTACCAACTCTGCTCTACACCAATTTGCGAATGTACGAACCCCCTGTTTCAGCGGCACTCCTGGCTGAAAGCCTAAGGCTTGCATTTTGGTTATCTCTGCTTGCCAGTTCAGGGGGTTGCCCGCAGAGATTTCTCCGTCAAACTTTAAGCTCCCCTGATAATCAAGCGCTTCCAAAAGTAGTTCAGCAAGTTCAGCAATTGTTACCTCTATTCCTGTTCCCAAGTTATAGACTTCACCTTGCATCGGTGCTTTGTTAGCGATGATGAATAATGCTTTAGCAATTTCAAGAGCATGTATAAAATCACGGCTTTCTTGTCCAGTACCTTGCAAAGTAATGGAATCTTGAAAAATAGCTTTATGGCAGATATCCCACATGACTTGGCGACGGATGCCAGGTCCGTAGGCAGAAAAAATTCGAGCACTTGCTGTTGCTATGCCATAAACTTTACTGAACTCAAGACAAAGTTGTTCACCTTGCAGTTTATGGAATCCATAAGGAGATATAGGAAACGGCAAATGTTCTTCACTGATTGGCAGCGATTGAGGATTTCCGTATACAGCTGCACTAGAGAGATAGATAAATTTGCATTGGGGTGCATTAACACGCAGTGTATTGAGAACTTCAAAAGTTAATAAGGTATTCCCGTAGAAATCTGATGCAGGGTCAGTAATCGATGAACCAACTGAAGCTCTCCCAGCACAATGAACAAATACTTGGGGAGAATATGATGCGATAAGTGTAGCTAGGGTGGAATCAGGAAGTTGCAAACGATGGTAAGCTTTCAAATTTGCAAGAGGTGCATTTTCGGGGGGCGAATTATCTATACCAACAACAGACCAACCCTGCTCAATAAAGTGGCGGGCTACATAGCGCCCGATAAAACCTGAAATACCAGTTACCAGCAGTAAATTCGACATTTTAATATACTTCAATTAGAGAAAGTGGTGCAAGCAATTTATTTTTGCTATAAATCTGAAGTGAAACAGGTGCTGATAAGTTATACAAAACTACCTCGAAAGACGTTCGATAATCAAGGGATTTCCTCGATCTGAGAATGATTAAATGGCATGGTTTAAAGACTGATGTTTTAGGGTACCAGCGCGAAACAAATTGGGATCACTAAACAATAAATAGCCCTGTCGAGATTAGGTTAATAAAAGCTAAAATTCTTGTTCAATATAGCAACCAGTTGCTTGACAATGAATTGTATAGAAATTTTTGTTCTGCTTTTCATTGCGAAAGAGTTAATGATGATTGAAACATATGCCAAATTTTGAGCCAGCCCCGATAAAGCTTGAAATATGAACGATATTCTTTAGGGAATAGAGCAGCGTGCTTAGATGCTAAATAACGGTAGACCACTTTATTCTTCTCTTCACTGCGCGAAGCCGTACTTAATGATGTAGGTCGAACTCTATATTCAAATAGAATTTCTGGAATGTGATAGAAGCGGTATCGCTTCTTAGCAATGCTTAGCCACAGCTCCCAGTCGTCGTAGCATCCAAAGGGCATATTGACATCATAGGGACCACATTCATCCCAAACCGACTTACGAAAAACTGCACACATATCAATGTAGTTGTGATTGATTAACCATGACAAATTGAAGTCTGGGACTCTCTGAACCGCCCTGAACCCGTTTTCAAAACTGATCGCCTCGTAGGGCACGCTAAAAGCTGGAAGTTCCTCTAAACCATGAATTCCTGCACCAAAATGTTCAACATCACCATAGACAACCGCAACATCGGGATATCGATCGAGAACCTCAATTCCTTGATAAATATAAGCTGTCCGAATTCGATTGTCTGCATCTAAGGGTAATATATACTCTCCTTTTGCCAGCCTAACACCAGTATTCCTGGCAGCAGGAGCGCCCTGATTGGGTTGGTCAATAACTTGATAGCCATTGCTTCTTAGTTCATTCAAAACCTGATGGGTTAATGAATCTGTAGAACCATCATTTACAATGATGATTTCATAAAACTGATCGGGGCAGGCTGTTACGCTTGCGATCGCTTCTTTGAGAAATTGCCCATCATTAAAACAGGGAATGATGACTGACAACCGAATATTTTTAGAGCTGTTCATTCCATTTTCCATGAACCACTAAACTACACTAACGAAACAAATGTTCTACTTAGGATCTTTAGAAGACAAAACTTTTTGACCCAGCCAATTTAGATCCTTTGCAAATTCATTAAATAGAGCACTAACGGATTGTTGCTTTGTCATAGGGAATAGCTGTTCATAGGGATGAAAAACTCTAGCGCCTATCTCAGTGCTTAAGTGACGATAAATCGGTATCAGTGAAATCTCTCGCTTAGCCGGATTTAATGGGTTTGGATTGAGTCTTAAGTGGAGAGAGTTCCACGCCCGTCTCACCGGGTTTTTTGCCCAGAAAACTGGATCTGTATCCACCCACCAAGCTTGGAAGGGATGGTCTTCGCAAAATGGAGTTCCAAATATTTGGGCGTAGATTGGAATCCTATACTCCAAAAATCCCAATTCTGGTTCTTCGACTTTCGAGTATTGGTCTAAAAAAGTTCTGGGAAAACCTACAACGATGAATAAGCATCCCAGTGGGTTCTGCTCGTAGTCATAGATCTTGCGGACATGCGCTAAAAATTCGAGATACCGCTGCCTAAGATCTGGAATCTTGGGTGAAACCCATTGCCAATCATTCTCAACTTCTGCAACAGGTCGAAGCCCAGATAGCAAAATTTCGTCTTGCTTGAGCATCGAGAAAAGTTCCTCAACGGCTCCAAATACCAGCATATCCCACTGAACAACAACGATCGTGTCCCATTTCAAATCTTTGCCGCGATCGCGATACCACTGAGTAATCATCAAATCGCCCTGAATCCACTTCCAATATGAATCCTTCGCTTCCGAAAAAGCATAGAAGTCATCCAGGTAGGGACTTAAAGCGGATTTGTATTGGTCTACTGCTGTCAGATCCCCCCCATACAAGCCATAGATCGGTGTGGTAGGATTGTGTTGGCGTAAGATTTCCAGTCGGTTTTTGCAAATTTCTGGTTCTTTGTAAAACCAGAATACAATTGCCAGCTTCATGACGCGCTCCTTTTTAATTCAGGGCTGGAAACGGATTGCTGAATTCCCAGAACCTGCAAATACTTTTGAGTGGCAGTCTCTAAACCAAACTGATCTAGCCAATGTGGATCGACTGCCTTTGTCTGACCCGACAGCTCTTGCAAAATCGCTTCTGCAAGAGCTGTGCTGTCTCCAACGGGAGTCAGGTAGCCATACTTACCGCCTGCCAGAATTTCTGAGGGACCACTCTCGCAATCGGTAGAGACAACAGGTGTGCCCAATGACATGGCTTCAATTAGAACTGTTGGCAACCCTTCCCAAGCAGATGAGAGGACAAAGACAGATGATCGCGCCATGAAGGTATAGGGGTTCTGGATGTACCCTGGCAAATCAACGTCCTCTTGTAGTCCTAATTCCTGGATCAGGGCTTCTAGCTGCGGGCGATCGGGTCCCCACCCCAAAATCACTAGCTTTGCTGGTCTGACCTGACGCACTTTGGCAAACGCACGAATGAGGTTGGGGAAATCTTTTTGCGCTTCTAGTTTGCCCACACCTAAAAGGACTGGTATGTCCTGCGTGCTGAACCAGGGATGGTCTAAAGGTTCTTGAGCACTTGCCAAAATATCAGGCGTGATTACCGGATTATAAATGGTTTGAACGCGCTCTAATGGTAGAGAGGCGATGTGAGCCAGATCGCTTGCGACCCCATGCGAGACTGCCACAATCCCATCCGCCCAGGGGTATAAGCACCGAGCAAATAAAGGGGCTAATCGAGCTTTCAACTGACCGCCGTTGCGAGTGGTTTGAGAAAGCTGATTATGCTCTGCTACGATTATTCTTGTAGAGACTCCAGCAATGCGTCCAGCCAGCAACGCTAATTCATTCAGGTAGTGATCGGCTGCTAATAAGGCTAAAGGGCGTTCCCGTCGCAGATATTGCACTAACCCCGGCAAACTCATTGACAATCGAGGCTGTTTCAAGTCAATAATGCGCGTTTCAGAGGGCATCCGCCACAGGTGAGGACTTTCAGCCCGATTTAGCACTAAATCAATCTTCACGCCTGCCTTAACAAAGCCATGGGCAAGATGAGCAGTGATGCGCTCAATGCCGCCGCCACCAAATGATCCAATAAAAAAGGCAATATGAGGATTGGACTCAGACATGATTCAATGTGCAATCCGCTTGTACTATTCCAAGACCAAAGCTATGTGAGACCTGTCTGAAAATGGAGAGCAAAATCGCTAAGGGCATTGCAGGTTAATAGTTTAACGATAAGTCAGGTTTCGACTTCACTCAACCTTCAGGCTTTGCGGATTGAGCCTTCGGCTTGAGCGCTCAGTCGAACGCGGAGCCGAAACCCTACTTCTTGAGAGCTTAGTTTCTTGCAAATTCCTAAGATGAATGCCAGGACTGAACTTCAAGGCTCTTAAGTGAAAACCGTATAAAAACTTACTGAATAAGGATTTAAGAATTTTCGAGCTTATGACCCAATCGCTTTAGGGTACTTTCATGTTTGAAAATGACCTAAAGCTTTGCGTTAAAAACCCACTCATTCAATCTTTCGAGTCCAACGTACCAGACATAGAGGGTGTTTTTGCAAATTCTTTCGCTAGAATTTACCTGAACTTCATGAAATCAAGACGAACGGCTCAATTCCTTAAAAATCCTGACAATGTCATAGATTTAGCATTTTACCCTGTTGATCGGTTTAATCGATCGCTCCTTGTCGAGTCAGGTTCGTCCGCACTGCAAACAGTAACCCCGTTTTTTAGCGAGCAACTACAGTTGCCCTGCTCCGCTTTTAAGTAAAAACCGATCAGTTTTTTAGTCAAAGCTGTCTGAGTTGTAAGGTTTTGACAAAGAGTTAAGCGTTTGCCTTGAGTTCCTAGGCTGACAACATTACTATCTCTATTAGAAGGATGAATTCTGTAGGGTTAAGCTCATTCACTGGATGAGGCATAACCTCTGCACCCCTGCTACTGGAGCCGAAAGCTTATGACTCTAGCAGAGTACAGTTGCAAAATTTCAGAGAAAGATTCAGTCAACTTGTTTGAGCATTATCCATGAACAAGCTTAGAGTTGCTTGGCTGTTACCAGTGGCATGGTTTTACTGGCAACCCTCCTTGAGTGAATTTGCGCGGTTGTTTCCGGGCACAACAGTGTTTACTGGGCTGTTTCCTGGATTTGCGAAGGGGCTAGAAGGAACGCTGCGGGTAGAAGTAGTGGGTAAATTTCGAGTCATTGAGATCAATCGCGATCACAGTAGTTATGGTGATAATTTCACCTATCTCTCACCGGGGATCATTGGGCATCTGCTGAAGCTCAGGCCGCAAGTGATTTTTTCCAGCTCGTTTGGAGTCTGGACAATCTTAGCCCTGGTGTTAAAGCCAATCCTATGGTCGCGGGTCATCATTGCTTATGAAGGAAGTTCGCCGGGTGTAGATTACCGCCATTCAGCTCTGCGGCTGCTTGTGCGGCGATCGATGGTGTGGCTTGCCGATGCCTGCATTACCAACAGTCAGGCGGGAAAAGACTACCTGATTGATGTGCTATACGCGCGTCGAGATCGCGTCTTTCTACAACCCTACGAAATTCCTGACGCAAAGACTCTACCAGGTTCGGGAGCGATCGTCAGTGATCTCTCGACCCTACAACGTCCCCTCTTCCTGTTTGTCGGTCATGTGATCCCGCGTAAGGGGTTGCCCTCTCTCCTGCAAGCCTGCGCCATCCTGCAACAACGGGGCTACACGAACTACACCTTATTAGTAGTCGGAGACGGTGAACAACAGGACGAGCTGAAGGCATTTTGCCAGGAACAGGAGTTAAGCGATCGCGTCCAATGGATGGGGCGAGTGAGCTACGACCAGATTGGCAGCTACTTTAAGAGTGCTGATGTCTTTGTGTTTCCGACGATGGAAGATACCTGGGGCGTTGTGACGTTAGAGGCAATGTTAATGGGTAAGCCTATTCTCTGTTCTAAAGGCGCAGGCACCTCAGAATTGGTCGTGCATGGTGAGAATGGGTATGTGTTTCCACCGGATAATGTCACTGAGTTAGCTGACCTGATGCAAAAGTTTTTAGACAACCCTGAGATGATCGCTGATATGGGTCAGCGATCATCTCAGATTATGGCGCAGTATACACCGCAAGCCGCCGCGCAATGTTTGGCACAGGTGACAGAAGTCGTCATGGCGGGTTGAGTTGATGCCTCCTTTGGAATGACAGGTTTAACAGTCGCAAGCCACGAAGCAACTCATGAAGATGCCCAAAATTTCCCTCTTGACCCATGATATTAGCGGTGGCACCTTTACCAATCTCTGTACAGCGTTGGTACGTGGTTTTAAAGAACTGGGTGCGGACTGTAACTTAGTGGTTCTGGATGCCAGTCCAGACGAATTAGCCCGTTATCCTGATCTTTCTATTACGACGTTGAATGTCAAGCGCACAGCCTTTTCACTACCAGCGACTGTGCGTTATTTGCGGGAATACCAACCCGATGTGCTGCTTCCAATGCCCTGGTATTTTAATATTGTGGCAGTTTGGGCACGCTATCTGGCTGGAGTGCCCACCAAAGTGATTTTGGGAGAACACAATATCATCAGTTTAGAGGCTAGCATTGAACATCGGGACAAGTTGCATTTACGTTTTTTGCCCGTCTTGATGCGGTATGTCTACCCGCACAGCAACGGGTTAATTGGTGTTTCTCAAGACACGATTACCGATCTTGTAGAAACGCTCAAAATTGCGGCAAAGATTCCGATGCGCGTGGTGTTAAACCCCATTAACCGAGAGCGGGTGCAGCAATTAGCTCAAGTCTCGATCGAGCATCCCTGGTTTCAAACGCACGAGATTCCAGTCATTGTCACGGCAGCCCGCTTAGCCAAGCAAAAACAACTGGATGGGTTACTTCATGCTTTTTCTCAGGTAGTCAAGGTGACTCCAGCGAGGCTGCTCATTTTAGGCGATGGACCCTTGCGAGCAGAACTGGAAAGCCTGTGTCAAACGTTGGGAGTGGCTGATTCCGTTTGGATGCCAGGATATGACACCAATCCCTACCGTTACATGGCAAAGGCGGATGTGTTTGTCCTGGCTTCTGCCTGGGAGGGGTGCCCGATCGCCCTTCAGGAAGCGATGGCATGTGGTGCTGCTGTGGTGGTTACAGATGCTCCCGGTGGTATGAAGGATATTATTGAGTATGGCAAACACGGGTTACTGGTGCCGACGGGCAATGCTGATGCTTTAGCCCAAGGACTGTTGCAAATGCTCAGCCAGCCTGACGTAAAGCAACACTATCAAGCACAGGCACGCCGGCGATCGCAGGACTTCGACTATCTCAATACCAGCCAGCAGTATCTTGATTTTTGTCAGGCTGTGCTGGCCACGGCTGATCCCCAACAGGAGGCACTGATCCGATGAAAGTATTGCTCTCTGCCTATGCCTGCGAACCAGGACGGGGCACCGAGTTAGGTGTCGGTTGGAATACAGTGCGCGAAGTGGCTCGCTACCACGAAGTTTGGGTCTTGACCCGCCCAGATGATGGACGAGAGGCGATCGAGGCAGAATTAGCCCGTAACCCAGTGCCAAACCTGCATTTCGCCTATATGACCCTGCCGATCTGGGGTGGGGGCTGGAAGTGGGGACAGGGTGCCATTCAAATCCATTACTATCTCTGGCAAATCCAAGCCTATTTTGTCGCACGCAAGCTACATCGTGAAATTGGGTTTGATTTGACGCACCATGTCACCTTCGTCAAGTATTCCACGCCCAGTTTGCTTGCGCTGCTGCCGATCCCGTTTATCTTGGGGCCCGTGGGTGGCGGCGAGGTAGCTCCCAAAGCGTTCTACCGCGATTTCAGTTTCAAAGCGAAGCTCTATGAGTTTTTGCGCGATCTGACCCGTTGGCTGGGGGAACTCGATCCCTTTACTCGCATGACTGTGCGTCGCAGTGCCCTAGCCTGGGCAACCACGGAAGACACCGCCAAACGGTTGGTGGCAATGGGTGGCAAGAACGTCGAGGTGCTGTCCCAAGTCGGCCTGCTGCCGGAGGAAGTGCAACAACTGGAGCAATTTCCCTTATCAGAGTCGGTTCCCCTGCGGTTTATTAGTGTTGGTCGCTTTCTCCATTGGAAAGGCTTTCATTTAGGGTTACAGGCCTTTGCTCAGGCAGCCTTACCGCCAGAAGCAGAATATTGGATTGTGGGCAAAGGCCCAGAGGACGCAACTCTGCGAACCATGGCGACTGAACTGGGGATCGCTGCCCAGGTCAAGTTTTTTGACGAGATGCCCCGAGCCGATCTGATGCATAAGCTGGGCACCTGTGTGGCACTTGTGCATCCCAGTCTGCATGATTCAGGGGCATTTGTTTGTTTGGAAGCGATGGCAGCCGGTCGCCCCGTGATTTGTCTCGATCTGGGGGGGCCGGCGGTACAGGTGACGGAGGACACTGGGTTTAAGCTTGCGGCGGATGATCCGGAACAGGCGATCGCTGGCATGGCAGCCGCCATGAAGCGGTTGGCAACAGAACCGGAGTTGCGATCACAGTTGGGGCGATCGGGGCGGCAACGGGTTAATCAGTGCTTTAATTGGGCGACAAAAGGCAAATTTCTGGTTACAGTCTACGACACAATTTTGTTGCAAGCGAGGGAAGCCAATGCGGATTCTAGCGGTTCATAATTACTACCAGCAGCCAGGTGGTGAGGAGGAGATCTTTAATACCGAGGCGACGCTGCTCGAGTCTTACGGGCATGAAGTGTTGCGTTACACGCTCGACAATGACGACATTACCAAAGTAAATCCACTCATGCTGGCAAAAAATACGGTCTGGAATAGCAAGGTCTACCAGGAGTTGCGATCGCGTGTCCGCGAAGAAAAGCCCGATATTGCCCATTTTCATAACACTTTTCCCATGATTTCCCCTGCCGCTTACCATGCGGTTAAAGATGAGGGTGTGCCCGTCGTGCAAACGCTGCACCAATACCGTCTGCTTTGCCCCAACTCCGTGTTTTTCCGGGAAGGCAAGGTCTGTGAAGAATGTTTGGGCAAACCCATGGCCTTACCGGGAGTGATGCATGGCTGCTATCGCGGCAGTCGCGCTGCCACGGCAGTGGTCGCAGGCATGGTGAGCTTTCACTCTTTCATCGGCACCTGGAGTAAGACCGTCGATTTGTTCATTGTTTACAGCCAGTTTGCCCGGAACAAGTTTATTCAGGGCGGTTTCCCTGCCGAAAAACTCGCCTTTAAGACCAACTTTTTGTATCCCGCGCCCTTACCTGGTACAGGAAAAGGTGGCTATGGGCTCTTTGTCGGGCGGTTGTCTGTCGAGAAGGGATTGGGGGTCATGCTGGATGCTTGGCGACAACTGGGTGGTAAGATTCCGCTCAAAATTCTGGGTGCTGGGCCAATGGAAGGCTTGGTCACTGACGCGATGCAGGAAATGCCCGAAATTGAGTGGCTGGGACGCAAATCGCTAGAGGAAGTCTACGAAGTGGTTGGCAATGCGGCGTTTCTAGTCTTTCCTTCGGAGTGGTATGAAACGTTTGGGCGAGTGGCGCTCGAAGCTTTTGCGAAAGGTACTCCTGTCGTTGCCTCAAATATTGGGGCGATCGCTGAACTCGTCGATCATGAACGTACCGGACTGCTTTTCCGACCAAGCGACTCCTCTGACCTGGCAGCCAAAATCAATTGGCTACTGGCACATCCCCAAGAACTCAGTCAAATGCGACTGAATGCTCGCGCTGAATTTGAGGCAAAGTATACTGCCGCTGAGAATTACAAACGGCTCATCGAGATTTATCAGACCACACTCAATCAGCAACGCTCTCCTGGCCTTGTGGTGGGAACGGGTGTTGCAGGCTGAGCCCTGCACGAGCAAAATGCCTGCACTGCGGATAACTTCCTTGCTCTCATCACTGAAAATATAAGAGAGCCCTCATGAGGCGAAGCAAAGTGGTTGCTCTGTTTTTTGTTTGAATCTACTTCATCAAAATTACGATTATGCGCATTAATTACTTGCATCCGCTTCGCCACCTGCGTCTGAATAATCTCTCTCCGTTTTCTCAGATGGCAAAGCGAGCGGTTAATAAGCTCTTTAGCCTGCCCTCTGATCTTGCTTCTGACCTTCACAGCACTGATTGGTTTGAGCAATCAGTGCTTCTACCGCAATATCAGCAGTATCGCACTCAACATCGAAACCATTTGCCAAAGCTGGATGCAAAGGAGCTGGCGATCGTCGAGCAACTGGAACAGCATGGTGTTTGTCTCACATCCTTAGAGGCGTTAGCCATTCCCAAGAGCGACCAACTTCTGGAAGCAGCTCAACCGATTACGACCGAACTTGCTCAACAATCACGCTCTCCCAGCCATGCCCACAAACATACCTTGATGGCAACCGCCGATCAATTGATGGCACATCCAGAAATTTTTTTCTGGGGATTATCAGAACGCCTTCTCAAAATAGTGGAATGCTATCTGGGACTACCGGTCGGTTATGATGGTTTGGCGTTTTATTACAGCGTAGCCGATGGCAGAGATGCAGGCCCTCGCATCTGGCACCGCGACAAGGAAGATTGGCGGATGGTTAAGGTTGCCGTTTACTTAAATGATGTCGATGAATTTGGTGGTCCCTTTCAGTGCGTCAACCCAACCGTTAATACCAGGTTGATTGAAAGGCTGCCGAAATACAAGGGCATGACTCACGCAGAATTGCAACTGGTGCTACAAACCACCTTATCGGATACACACTCATCCGACGGAATCGTCTCTTGTGTTGGCAAAGCTGGAACGGTGCTTTTTACAGATACCGCCCGCTTTTATCATCGTGGAAAACCACCTGTGAACGCCGATCGCTCAGCAATTTTCTTCCATTATTTCAGCCAGCGACCAAAGAATCCGTTCTTCTGCGAGCGATCGCTCCTATCGCGTCAGCAAACTGCCGATCTCACCCGACAGCTCCCGCCCCATCTGCAAAAGCATCTTACATGGAGAAAGCACTACCCAGGCATTGGTCGAGTCATTCCTAAAAATTATATGCGGGTTGACAATTGGTAACCACCCAAACGCCTATGCACGCATACATTAATCTTCGCGGCTGAATCCAATCGTCCTGAGATGATCCTGAAGCGTGAGTATGTTGGAGGCTATTTGATGCGTCACGTCATGGAGCTTTTAAAGCAATCTGAGCCTAAAATAACGAGTCACTGAAGTGAAATTAAAAGATTCAAACTGCCAAATTAATTTCTAACTACTTGTGCGTCTCAACTTCAATTTGAGGGATGACTCTAATGAATCTATCACTGCTGCAACATTGCTGGGAGTTTATTCTCTTTCTTGTTATCTTGCTGAGCCCCGTTCCTTTATGTCTCTGGCTAGTTTCAATTGATCAAGATAAAGAAAACCAGTCAAGTTTCGCTCATCATCTACTGATCTGTCTAAATTTTTGGTGTAGCGTACAAGCATTTGTTGCTCTATTTTTGGGAGCCGTCGGTCAATTATTTTTATTTTCAGTCATCATCTTTGAATTGATTATTCTTTCATCTGGTATAGCGCTTCTTTTGTCAATCAAGAAAACTTTGACATTCGCCTTTTTTGGAGATTTATTTAAGTTAAAAACCCGCTTTACTAAGCCTGAAGCCCTCATTCTCGTCTCGATCGTTTTAGCTGCAATTATCTTAGTCATAAAATTGGCAACTGAGGTAATTATTAACTATGACTCTCTTTGGTATCACCTCTCAACAATGGCAAGGTGGTATCAAGAGGGTAAATTCGTCCGTCTCGATGAATTTTCGAGGACTGGCGAGTGGTCTACAGATGCGATTACATATTACCCTTTCAACTGGGAAATTTTATGCACTTTGTTTGTCATGCCCTTTCGAGAAGACTTTTTAGTCACCTTGCCAAATGTGATTGCATGGTTGATTCTCGGTCTCTCCATTTATCTTCTTAGCGTCAAGGTTGGGGCAGAGAGAGTTTATGGGCTTGCAGCGGCTTCATTGGTTTTAACCATGCCATTGATTGTTCAGCATGTGAATGGACTACATATTGACTTGCCCTTTGCGGCTTTTTTACTGGCAGGCTTATACTTTGCGATCGCCTATAGTCAAAGTAATTCATTTGTTGACCTGTCTGCCTTCCTTATCGCCATTTGCATGTTGCTCGGCATAAAATTGTCCGCTCTTGGCTATGCAATCCTGCCAATCGCCGTGCTTTTATTTTTACAAACTAGAAATTTTTTCGACAAAGGTTCCTTGAAAGAGGCATCAAGATTCTCCAAATTTGCAATCCCTACAGTTGGGATCAGCATCTTGGGGGGATTGTTTCTAGGATTGTATTGGTATATCAAGAATTTTGTTGAAGTTGGGAATCCCTTGGGCGACATTAAAATGAATGTTGCCGGTCTTTTAGCCTTTCCTGGCTCAATGGAGTTGTCTACTCTTCGACAGACTAGTTTGGCAAATTTATTTCGCTTCACTGATCTTTCCCATTGGAAGATTGTAATCGTGCAAGCAGTTGTGCGATTACAACTGCCTTTTCTGGCCTTAGTCTTGCAAGTGTTTCTACTGCCTGCGCTCCTCTTTCCGAAGCAAACATTTAGGTATAATCGATTGCTGTTTAGCCTTTGCTGTTTTGCTTTCGTTGGAACAGGGTATTTATATTGGACGACTCCCTTTACTGGAACAAATCTCTTACCCCCTTTACCCCCACAACCAATAAACCAATACATTGGCCAGCAAGCTAGATTCGCCATGCCATTTATGGGTTTGTTAGGGGTGATTGCCGCTCTGACTGCCAGCCGTCTTCGTACACCGAAATATTTGGTAGCAGTGGTTGTTTTTGTGAGTAGTCTACTTGGGATTGTTAGCAGTACAATTTTTGATATCGTCAGGATCTCAACCGCATTCAAAGGTGGAGTTGGATGGGCAAGTGCAATCCTTGATGGCTTCAAAAATAATCCTGCCACTGCGCCTCAGCAAACGCTTGAGCTTGTTGGTAGCGATGTGCTGAACGTAGTGATCTATAGCTTGACCTATATCATGGTTTTTGCGCTGCTTGTCTGGTTTACCGCTCGGCGCGGTCTGAGTGAAGCAGTCGGGATAAGGTTAAACCAGATATTTAAAGGCTCCAATCGGCTAATGGTTATTTCTATGCTGCTTGGGCTATTGGTGATCACTAGTTGGGGCTTTCGAGAAAAAAAAGACATCCATCGCCAAGAGGTTTATGGTGGCGTTTACGAATATATCTCAAAGCATCTGAGGCCAACTGAAACAGTGGGGTATCTGTTGAGCTACCGCAGCTACTTTTTTTATGGAAAACACTGGAATCAGAAGGTTTTATATATGCCATCCAAATCAGAAGCGTTGTCTGAATGGATCGGTGATCTGAAACAACAACAGATTAGTGCCATTGCAGTAGGACCATTGGAAGAGAAAATGGGTCTACAGCTCCGAGAACTGAATTGGCTAGAAAAATCTGGAGGAGAATTTGTGCCTGTTTTTGGTCAAGCGCCTAAAAAAGTCTTTGGACAAGATCCCAAGAAACACGTAACGATCTACCATCTTCAAAGCGAGAAAAATGTTTAAGTTTATCTTTCTTTTTTTGCAGCAGAGCTATCCATCAGGTTATGCTTTTAGCAAGCCTTCATCGGAGAGCAAGTTTCTATCGGCCTTATAGCAATCGTGATGAGTGAGTCAATGAACACAACCTTAGCATCGGCACCTCCGCAGAAAGGGTATGTTAAAAATTTCAAGTTAATGCTGTTTGCGCTTGGTACAGCTCTCTTTCCGCGTATTCTAACCGGACTTAAAATACCTTCTGCGATTAATTTTTTACACTTTATAGCCATACCCTTCGTCTGCGGCTCCGTACTCATTACTTCTCGCAGTAAAGATCCGAAACAGATTGCGATCTCCAAAAGTCTCTTACTTAGCCTCTTTCTGTTTTTGATTGTCGTTTTTGCTAGTGCTTTGCTGAACGATGCTGGGATAATCAATGTAATTCTGGATTATCTACTGCTGGCGGAGCCCTTTATTTTGATTCTCACGATCGTTAGTATTCCCATGACGATGGAGCGCTATCAACAATTTCGCAAATGGATTTTACAAGCGGCGTTGATTAATATGCTGTTTGCCTATGTCCAAAAATATGTCTTCCGCATGGATAAGCTGATTGGTCTAGAAGATAACATTAAAGGAATTTTTATTGGTCAAGGAGCTGGTCATGTTCTGGGAGGCTCAGTTGCCATGACTTTTGCAGTCTATTACTTTGTTACAGCCAAGACAAAGCCTCTATGGTTCCGTATTACAATTGCTTTCGCTTGTTTCAATCAAGTCATCATTTCAGATACCAAACAAGTCTTACTATCATTCATTCTGGGCTATGTGCTGCTCTACTTAATTAATGTAAAAGATGTTGGAAAGACACTAATGTACCTCATTTTAGGTGTGGTCTTGATGAGTGCTTTCTATTGGGCAATTTATAATATTGAGTACCTTGGAGCTTATACGGTTTGGATTAGACCGGAAATTTATGGCTCAGATGGGGAAGCAACTCGATTAAAATTTGCAACCTTTCGGCTCGTGCCTCCATATTTTCACTCTCCGCTCAACTGGTGGTTAGGGTTAGGTCCCGGTCATACTGTTGGGCGATTGGGCGGTTGGATGTTGTGGATTTACCGGGATTTATTGCTTCCGCTGGGTGCAACGGTGCATCCTGTTAGCGTAGAGATATGGAGAGTTGTCGCTGCTAGTTGGTTGGGAGACCAGTCGAGCCTATTCTCGCCCTTTTTTGGTTGGGCAGGCATCTGGGGCGATTTGGGACCGCTGGGATTGATTACCTACTTTTATATGGCCTTTATAACTTGGCGTGACGTTTGTGTCCCTGACCTTTCTAAATACTTGATGCTAACAGTGTTTGCCTTTGGGTTAGTTTTTTCGCAGTTAGAGGAACCAGGCTATACGCTCTTCGTGGCTAGTATGATTGGTCTGGGATGGCAAGATCACAGGATTGCTACTCAGAATGAGCTGGAACAAAGAAGTAACTGATCGCTATGTTCCGTTAGGTAGAGCAGGTTGCTCAGGAGTTAAGAGTCTCCCACTGCCCATCAATCATGATCAGGGTAAGTTAAAGAAATTTAAAACTCTTAGAGCGATCGCCGTTAAAACAATTTGGGCAATCACTTGTATCGGGGTTTGACTGTTACCTCCTCCCTCTCCGCCAGCGGATTGAGCTTGAGCAACAGTAGCAAAAACCGTACTGAATAATAGAAGCGTACAAAGGGCTAGTTTAGTTTTTTTGAGTCGCATGACGATCACCATTATGTTAGGTAAGGGCTTGCTAAAAGCAAAGACCTAAACTCTTGCTTTTGAAAGACAACTATTTGACACAAGCGTAACTTTTTTTGAGGAAGTAACTCTGAACGAATGCGGGCTTTGTTACATAAACAAGAGCAAGCAAACCGACCAGTCGATGGAAGCTCAAGGGAAAGATCTCAAAGGTAGGAACGCAGAAAGCCAGAAAAATACCAGCACCGACTAGCCAAGATTGGTAAAAACCACGAGTCATTATTGCCCACAAAGCGATCGGAATGGCAATGACATAATGGTGCTCCCAGGCTGAGGGTGAAATCAGTAGACTCAGAGCAATCGCATCAATAGAGTGTCCATAGAATTTAAAAATATAGCTCCACGAATTTTCTTCACCATGAGCGATCGCACTGCTCAATCTAGCATAAATTTTCTCGCGCTGGATGAATCTGAGGGCAAACCAGAAAAGGATTAAGAAATTTAACCCCGCAACAATAATTGGAACGAAATCAAACAGCCTCTGTGTGTGTAGAAATCGACCAGGAATCTTAGCAACATTAAAAATTAAGCCCCATACTACATAATTGTTAACACCCAAACAAATATCTACTCTTTTTATCAAATATTTTTTGACCTATTAACAGAATAGATATGGTTAGAAGCAGAAGTGTTGAACGCTATTTTAAAGGTAGAAAATTATGCTCTTTTATGGTTCAGCCGTACCACTTTAGTGTGGGAAACAAGATGCCTACTGCGATTATTCTCAATAAGTAGTCCTTTGTAGGTACGCTAAAGCCAGAATTGTAAAGTTTTACCATTAGCATTCAACACTTCTGAGTTAGAAGCAAAACTACTAGCAAGGAGAACATCAAAAAAAGAACATTTTTTCCTATTAAAATATCTAAGTGCTTTAAGGCAAGCATATAAGCATAAATGATGTAAGCATGTAAGAAATAAATGCCAAAACTCAGACCAGCCAACCTTCCCATGATGGCGTGAAATTTGGCAGGGAAAGCATTGTCAAGCTGCCAAAGTAGATACATAAACACAACGCTTAGAATCGATTTAGAAGCTGTATTAAAATAGATTATATTTGTCAACGGACTAGATATGCTCTTTAACAAGGACTCTAAAGCAATTAGTATAGTCGCAAGCAAAAGCATCCACCGCCACTATTGTTTCATTAGACTTGTTGCCAAATAAAAGTACATGGAAGTGAGGCAGAGACTGCCTTTCCTACCCTATTCCAGTTAAGCTGCTTCCAAATAGAAGTTCCATCCCAGCCGCTGTTAGCATCAGACGGTCATCAAAATCAGGCACACGATTCCTGTAAATGGCGGAGACTGCCTGATATCGCTTTATCCCAGCATGGGCATGTTCACACACCACCCGTTGTCGGCTAAATTCTCGGTTCTCCTGCTTTTGCTGCTGACTCAACTCTTTGCCCCTCGGCTTTTTATGGGGTAGATGAATGTTGACAAATTCGTTCTGTAATCCCTGAAAGCCTAAATCTCCCTCAACGCTCACCTCATCGGGAATCTGCTCCACTAGCTCTTCCTCATCGAGTTGCCGTGTTTGTCATGGATTTTTCCATCCCTGGCTTTCGTCAACACAATCACTCGCTTTTGGCGGGTAGTGCCGGTGATGTGCTTACGAGTATGCCGTTTCTTCTTGCCGGAGTAACACTCCTTTTGCTTCTGGGCGTCTTTCGGTCGTTGCACCGGACGTTCTGTCCCATCAACGATCACCACCTTGACCTCAGGAAAGCACTGTAAAAACTGCTCGATACTCTCGATTTTACGTTCGGGCAACACCATCTTCTTGCCCAAGGCAGTTTCCAAAAGCCCTTGCAGTCGATGCACCCACCGATTGCTGCGACCTCGCTCTAGCTCAAACAACAACCCTAAAACATCGAATGTCGGATAACACTTGAAATAGAACAAGATGAAGAATAGTTTGGCTTCGATGCTCTGTAAGCGAACTTTCCGACCCCCACCTTTGGCACGTTTGCGGGGGTTAGGGTCGCGCTCAAGTTGTTCTTGATACACGACCTCGAAGACCTCACACAACTTGTCAAACGCGTTCCGATTTAGCCCAGTCAACGCCCGCAACAAGCGCTCATTCTCCAGCGCACGATCAATGTTGAGCATAGTCTACTGCTTCATCAGGGGATAGGACTAATGGTTCTTCCGGATCCGGGGTGAAAATCGTATAATGGGATACTTTTAGTGGGATGTGGTGCTAATGGACATTCAGCTT
>ENA-ORBV01003981-ORBV01003981.1-microbial-mat-metagenome-genome-assembly--contig:-NODE-3981-length-28928-cov-9.642993_pt1 | contig 28928 bp, 27 predicted proteins | sample MGYA00237777_ERZ505514 | MGnify/ENA primary metagenome ERZ505514 (study PRJEB26160, sample SAMN06269048) | microbial mat metagenome | isolation source: Oligotrophic lake microbial mat | place... | reverse complement strand
GCAGATTTTGGCAAGGTTCTTACCTCAGCGAAGGATATCACAATAAGAGTAGCCTAACTTCCGCCTTCTTGTACTAGGCTTGCACATCCAAACTTTTCAGTCCGTAGTGGTGAACCGTAATCGCAGGCTCTCGCAGGCGTTCACGAGTGGTGATGAGCGTAATGGATCGCACCGTCGGATCAGCCAACATTCGCAGTAGTTCTAGATAACGACGGTGGGCTTCGATGAATTTGCCTGTGGAATCTAAGGCGGGTTCCAGGTTGTCAATCAAAATGCCGATGAGATCGCCTTGCAGTTTGCGCTTGAGTCGATCCAACGACACTAAAAATTCGTGCCCTGGCTCTTCGCCCAGTTGCCGCCGCTTTTCTTCAATTAGTCCCTCAATCAAGGCGATGTCCTTGGTTTCCTTGGCAATCGGAAACTCCAGGTAGGAGCCAAATTCTTGCTGGAGATATTTCCGTGCCAAGGTGGTTTTGCCAACGCCGCCTCTCGCCTGAATCACAATCAGATTTGCCTTCCGGCTGACCAGCGTGGTCAGATCCGCGATCGCGCCCTCCCGTCCGACAAAATTAGGATCAGCCTGTACTGCTGTGGCTTAATCCTGACAGATGGTTGCTCTCTGCCAGGATTAAGCCAAAAGTTTCAAACCAGCGGGCGATCGTCCGTTTATCGGAACCGTTGCCATCCAAGACGTTTTTCACAGTTTCAGGATCTAGCCCGGTCAACTCGCCCAGCTTTTCCAGAGTATATTTGAAGCCTGAGTTTTCTTCAACCTCGCGCGATCGCACTTTCTCCCGAAGTTGCTTCAGTGCATCAGGAGTAAGAATACGGGCACGATTCCGCCGGGGTGCATTCATGGGAACAGGTGCCAGGGGTCGGGTTTCAGAAGTGCGAACAGGGGCGCGATTCTGCTAACGCTGGCGATTCTAATAGTTTGACGGACTTTGCAGAAAAATAGGCGATCGTGAGAAGGCAGCCGCGATCGCGAAAGTCGTCAAAGGTATAAACTTTTATTAACTATTTTAATAATCATAAGGAAACAGTGATGAGCAGTGGATTTGGTCAGCCGAAACAACCGAAGAAACCTTCAAAAAGCGCAGATGTGCGGGGGAAGGCTTCTCAGCAGTACGACAAGATGAAGGCGGACGGTTTGCCAGAATTCAATATTTTTCTGCGAATTAAAGATAAAAAAACCTGGTATCCAGTCGGGTCGTTAGCGGTGAGTCGGCTGAACAAAATTAATCACGCGATCGCCCAGCAGGAGGCTGAACTATTGCAAGGCGCGTTCCGGCTGTTTCCCGTACTTAAAAAACATCAACAATTCCTGGAATATGGCTATCAATTAAAACAGTTTCCTGATGAACCGATTCAACTCGCAGAGCTTCCTCAACCGGGCAAGGGCAACTTTTTCGAGCAAATTAAAAACCGCTTCTCTGGTTTGTTGAAAAAATCGTAGTCTCTGGCGTTCTATAGTCTTTGGCGTTCTACATGCTGCCGTTTACTTGCTTTAACCCGACGAGCAGCGGGGCTTCGAGGGTTTGGTGAGTCTGGGCAAGAATGGTTTGTAGATGATGCCATAGGCGATCGCGCTGTTGCAGGTTAAGTCGATAGTGATGATCTTGCCGAGAAAAGAGTGGAGCCGCTGTTAATGCTTGATAATCTGCGGTTTGGCTGGAAGTGATTAGCAAAGCAGTCGCTTTTGAGGGCACCAGTCCGGTCGGCAACTGTCCATCTAAAAAGCTGACCAGCGTAGATTTGCAGACAGCAATATTCACGCCTTGCTGCTCTAATCGCTGCAAAATTTGGCTAGCTGAAAGGGCTTCGTTTGCCTGAATCGGCAGTTTTAGCAATTCTTGGAGCAGAAAATAATCGCTGTACTGATGCTGAATGCTGTCTAGAATTTGAGGAAAGCGTGGCAGCACGGCGAGTCCTCTGGCAACGCGATCGCGTCTAGAATCAGCCTCTGAATTGCACACATCTTGCACCACCTGCGCTTGGGAAAATTTTTGCTGGAGCCATTGGGCGATCGCGGGAATCGAACCCGTTCCTCCAGTACAGACGACCCGCTGAATTTGATCTGCCGTCATTCCCGATTGGCTCAACAGCAAATTCAGTTCTCGATTAAGCTGCTGCAAGTAAGGCGACAGCACCCAACTATAAAAATCTCCATACTTAAGCGCTGTTTTAGGATTGTCTGCGATCGCTTCAACATCTTGTTGACACAGACTGGGCTTAATTTTTCTAACTGCGTTTAATCGTTTTTGCCCGTGGAGGCTTCCTTCTAAATGCTGCTGTAAAGCATAACGAGCTGCCAAATCGGGTTCACCGGGCAATGGCAAGTCTAAATTTCCTAAACTTAAATCGTCCCGATTGCTGGTCATCGGATAGATTAATTGGCAAATAATATCTTGGTCGATCGCGTTCCCGGCATAAGGAAGGCGACGCTGCTGCACCTCTGCACGAGTTAAATGCATTCCTGCTTGAGGAGCTTGTGCCAGTGCAATCTCGGTCGTGGTGGCTCCGGCACTAACGACCAGCACCCCGCCAGTTAAGGGGATAGGAGTCTGCAAAACGGTGGCTCCTACCGCAGTGGTTGTACTAGGCTGATGCAATTCTGCTAACAGTGCGGCAACTACTTCCTCAACGAAAAAAATGTTTTCTGGCTGACTGACTAATCCGGCTGCCAAAACCGCCTCTCGGATGTTAAACCGATAGGCATCGGATGCGCCCACTGGCTGATTTACTACCACGCCTGCAAGCTGGTGAAGCGCTGACTGAAAAACTTGATCATCCAGACCCTCTGCCGTGCAACTCAAGTTAGAATCAGCAGACCGAAGGGTCGTTAGCAGAGTCGTTAGGGTGCGCTGAACCTGAATTAGGGGAGTGTGTAGATCGGGCGATTCGTTCCACGATCCCGAAGGGAATCGCACAATCAGTGGTTCCCATTGCTGCGTGGTGGGTGAAAGGTAAGGAACCGCAATGTTGAGATAGGGCTTGAAGCTATGCAGCCCAGAGGGTAGCGCCGCCAAAGACGACTGACCTTCGACTGTTTTTTTAATCCAGGCGATCGCGCAGTGTTGTCCCGTCTCAGCATTAAACAAGCTAGCTGCTAAAGCAGTGCTGCCGATATCGATGCCTAGGTGCCAAGGCGATCGCGCGGCTCCTTTTGCATCACTTGCATGAGAGCGACCCAAATTTTCCTCATCCAAATCCTTTAGGAAGCTTGCGTTTAGAGCGTCTTTTTTTTTTCCTTAGCCTGCTTTTTTTCCTTAGCCTGCTCGTTGAGAGTGGAAGGCTGTAACGAAGTAGGCTTACCTAACAAACTTTCAAACGCTTCATCTAACCCAAGACTAACAGGGGGATCAGATGGATTTTCTGGCAAAAAAGGCAAAGAGTCAGTTGCCAGTGTATTGCTAGTATCTTCCTGTGAGCCAACATCAGGCGAAGCCGGAGGCACAGGTGGAGTTTCTATCAATAAATTATCTAGTTGGTCTAGATTGTCTAATTGTTCTAGTTTGAACGGTGTTGCTTCCTCGGCAGGTCGCCGCCCATAGTCAGGTCGCCCATAGTCAGGTTTAAAAGGCGAAATTTCCTTTGCGATCGCGCGTGGTGTCGGGGGTGAAGGCACTGCCACGATGTCTGGGGCATCTGCAAACAAGTCATCCATGCCTTCTAGGGTGAAGGGTAGGGAGCCGTCGTCTGCGATTTGGGGTGGCGGTGGCAATTGGGGAGCGCTCGTAGATAGCTGCTCAGTAGGACTTTGAGTTTCCTGGAGTGAGAAGGTTGGCAGGCTAGAACTAACAGCAGGTGGCGGTGGAATCTGCGGACTTGAAGTTTGTGAACTAATGTTAGGGGCATCATCAAAGAAGCTGCCAAATTCTTCAATTGTGAGGTCGGCGCGATCGCCCAACGATTGGTTAAGCGGTTGTTCTGTCTCTTGGGAACTATCTTCCAAAAATAGGGCGAACTCATCTAACGATGGCAGATCATCCGATGGCAGATCATCGGTGACGCGATCGGGTTGCCAGGTTGTGGAAGTTTCTACATTAGATAAATCTTCACTCAAGCCGCTGAGGGTGAAATCATCCAAGTCGAGATTTAAGTTGGCGACTTCATGAAACGTATCGGGCAGAAGATTTTCATCAAGAGCGGCGCGAGTAAACTGATCTTCTTTGCCTTCCAAGGCAAACTCGGAGTCAGGCAAACCAATTGTGAACGGATCAGTTTGCACCGATTGCAGCATATCAGTCACGGGCGCAGCATCTTGTAGGGAAGCCCAATCAATGGCGATCGCGGGTGGATCAACGGGTGTAGATTGCGCCGACTCTAGAGAAAGATCTTGGAATAGATCGCTTAAAGAGCCAACACTATCGGGTTCTAAAGGATCGGGTTCTAAAGGATCGGGTTCTAAAGGATCGGGTTCTAAAGGATCGGGTTCTAAAGAGAAGGGTTCTAGGTCTGTGAGGAGTGATTCTGTTTCGGCAGTCAGGGGAAATGGCTCTAGGGATGGAACCGCAATAGGCTGATCATCAAACAAGCTAGCGGGTAGCTCAGTAAACTGGCTAGCGGGTCGCTCGGTGATGGAAGTTGTTTCAGTTTCTGCCGTCGCTTCAAAAAAAAGTTCGGGCAACTCTAAATTGCCGCCGCTGGACTCAAACGTGAAGTCCGCCAAAACTGCGGAATGCTCAATGTTGTCAAGCTGATCACCCAGTTCACCCGCTTCAGAATTTGTGGCTTCTGATGAAAAGTCAGTTGATTGGTCGTTTAAGGGCGCGATCGCGTTCCGCTCGATGAAATCATTTGCCTCAGGTTCAGCAGTAGCGCTATCCCCAAACAAGCTTTGGTAAAACTCATCCTGTTCAACAGAGCTATCTTCTACGGGCACTGGGGAGACGAGGGGATTGTTCAGTTCACTGCTCAGCGCTTCTAGCAGTTTAAGCGCCTCATCTAACTCGGCGGTGCTTTCATCCGTCACAGCCAAATTCGATGTGATCCTGTCGGAGACTGCGATTTGTGAAACGTTAGGGAAGCTTTCCGCAGGACTTTCTACGGGAATCGCGGCATCAGTCGGATATGGAAATACTTCAGGTTGAGCCGCTGAATCGCTCAATGGAGTGCCCAAATCCACAGAGCTTGAAATTAATTCTGTGACATCAAAATTGCTACTGTCTGCCGATCTCAACCAAGATTCTAGGGCTGCATCTAACTCCGGCATGGGCGGCAGGCTCTTTTCCTCAGTTGCGCCCTCAGCCGCAATAGACCCGATTGAGTCGGCAGCAGACAAATCAGTTGCAGACAAATCAGTTGCCAATACTGACCTGTCGGGATAGGGAAGATTTGGGCTAGGACTGGGCGCGATCGCCTGCTGCTCAGTAGTCGATTCCAAAAGCGACTCAGGCGGATGGTTAACCGACTCTCTAGGTGCAGAATTTGCCGCTTCGGAGTTTACCGCTGCTTGCCCTTGAGCTAATGAGACTTGCCCTTGAGCTAATGAAAGTAGATAAGATGACGCTTCTTGATTTAACTGCTGCGCCAACTCGCCAATCAGTGACTTAAACGCCACTTCGCTCTGCTGCCCCACGCTATACATGCGCTCTAACCCTTGGGTCAACGATGCTTGATAAACTTGAATGTTGCGCTGGAGTGATTCAAATACGATGTTGAGCGTGGAATCTAGATTGACTAGCATCTGGTCAGAGCGCGATCGCAATGCCTGCAACTGCTCATATTGAGCATTGGCAAGAACACCCGGTAATGGTTCTCCCAAATCGCTAGAATGCCTCCCATAAGAAAGCGCCTGAGCCTGAATGCCCAAAGCTTGCCCAATTTGCTGAGACAAACTCTCTTGTAAGCGACTCATCAGCACTTGAACCAATTCATCACTAAATTGTTGTGGGTTAGGAGGTTGGTTAGGTGGCGGGTCAAGAGAGCGTTGAGCCAACGGCTGATTTTGCCGCTCTGCTTCCAAATGGCTGAGTTCTTTAGTGAGCAATTCTCGTCGCCGCCGCAAATTCTCTAGATCGGCTTGCATCGGCTGCATAACGCTTGCCCGCAGATAGCTCATTTCTTGCAAAATGGCTTGCATCATTTGCTGAGCGTCTACCACTGGCAGTGACCCAGAAGCACCAGACGGATAAAACTCTGGCGGATACCCTACAGGCGGATACCCTTCTTGTTGCCGCAGCCCTTGCATGGGCAACTGCTGCTGAAGCCCCACCAGATAGTTGCGAACGCGCTCCAAAACCTGCCGCTGTTGAGCAATCTCTCCAGACACGAGCCACGGCAAGCGCGAATTTGCCTTTTTTAAGACGCTGTCAATTTCAGCAATTAAGGCTTGGATTTGATCCTTCTGAGAAGTCACAATGTAGCCCCTGACTAATAAATGAGAAAGGAAAACACAAGGGTAGCAGCATCTTCTGGCTCCACTTTTGAGCGAAATTATCTCAGGACTATGCTCAGGTAAAGCTCACCTTGAAAGCATGGATGATTCTGAAATTCGGCAGTAGATGATAAACGCTAGCCATTGCCAACACCTAGTTTGTCCACTACCTACGGTTACTGTCCACTACCTACGGTTACTGCTCTATAGAATGTGTCACAATCCTAATAATCCTATCTTGCTGTACAAAGTGATAGAAGTGTACTTCGGGAAGCTAGGAAAATAACAATTTTTTGGAAAAACTATCTACCCTGAACCGATGTTTACGCGATCGCGATCGGGCTTGTAAAGTCTTGTTACAACTAATTGAAGTGGCAATCTGTGAAAACTGGGTGAACTCGCGAAATATGCGAAATTTAGAAATCCCCTTAAGACTACCGTGTCTCTAGAGGCATTTACAACCGTCGGCTCTTGAAAACGCACGAGCCTCAAAATACAGGACTCCATATCAACTTTTGAAATAAATTTCATCAGCTTTTGAAATAAACCTAGAATGAACCTGATTGAATTAATTAAATTAAATCCTCACGAGTAAACTATTATTTATCCTGACTTGAAATTTATTGCCGTATCCTTAAGTATCGCTCGATGGAAGATCGATTAAGTCCACGAGACATCCCCGCTAGTATTTTAATTCGCTCATCGCTCTTTTTTGAAGGGTTGCCCGAAGCGGCAGTCGAAAGGGCGACGATGAATGTAGTAACCCGCAATCATCCTGCTAATCAAGTGATTTTGTTGGAAAATGATTGGGGTAGTTCTGTCTATTTTATTTTAAGTGGATGGGTCAAAATCCGTACCTATAACCTGGATGGCAAGGAGGTAACCTTGAACATTCTGGGGAAGGGCGAACTGTTTGGTGAAATGGCTCCCCTTGATGAGGTGCCGCGCTCTACAGATGTGATTACCCTGGCTCCGACTGTGATCGGCAATATGCCTGCTCAAGATTTTGTGCGTCTACTCACCACTGAGCCACAGTCTGGCATTCGATTGGCAAAACTGATGGCGCGTCGTTTGCGGCAAGTCAATCGCCGCCTCCGGCTACGCGAGTCGGATAGTGTGTCGCGGGTCGCAGATATTTTGCTATTCTTGGCGGAAGGACAGGGTAAAGCCAGCGCTAGCGGCACGGGAACAGAAATTCCCAATTTGCCCCATCGCGAATTGAGCAGCCTCAGCGGTTTGGCGCGGGAAACCGTCACCCGTGTCCTTAGCAAGCTAGAAAAGAAAGGGCTGATCACTCGCGATCGCGACTTTCTGTGCATTTCTGATGCCCATGCTCTAGAGCAATTAATGCTGTAGATGCTATGAATTTAGGCAGAGTATCGGGTGTGGCAAGATAAAGTTTTGAATTTTGAATTTTGATGACTAACCCTCGTGTCCTTTGTTTTGGCGAAATTCTGTTTGACTTTTTGTCAGACCAACCCGGCTTACCCTATGACCAAGTTGCCTCTTGGACTCCCTATCCCGGAGGGGCACCCGCCAACGTTGCCTGTGCATTAGTAAAACTGGGTACTTCTAGCGGTTTTGTGGGCTGTGTGGGCGAAGACGATCTGGGCAATATTTTGGTAAAGCTGCTGCAAGATACCCAAGTGAATATAGACGGGGTGCAGCGCCACGCCACAGCACCAACCCGTGGGGTATATGTGGTTCGCTCTCAGACGGGCGATCGCGCCTTTGCCGGGTTTGGAAATTTCGACACGTCTGAATTTGCCGATACTCAGCTTCAAGCCGATCAGCTTCCCGTGGAATTGTTTAAGACGGCGGAGTTTTTGGTGTTGGGCAGTCTAGAAATGGCGTATCCCCACAGCCACGAGGCAACGATGCAAGCAATTCATTTGGCGAAACAATTCGATACCAAAATTTTGCTAGATGTGAATTGGCGACCCGTGTTTTGGACTGATCCGGCGGTGGCTCCTGCTGTCATTCATCAGTTGGTGAAACAGGCGGATTTTCTCAAACTATCGGATGAAGAGGCAGAATGGCTGTTTGAAACGACCGATCCAGGCGCGATCGCCGATCAAGTTGGGGATGTTTCAGGAGTGCTGGTGACTGCTGGAGAAAAAGGCTGCGCTTACTGTCTACAGGGTAACGAGGGTAAAATTCCTGCTTTTGCGATCGATGTTGAAGATACAACCGGAGCCGGAGATAGTTTTTTGGCAGGCTTTCTCCACCAGCTTTGTCAACAGGGCATTCATAGCTTGAAAGATGCTAACACTGCTCGTGCGATTGTCCGCTATGCTAGCGCGGTTGGCGCGATGACGACCACTCGCCCCGGCGCGATCGCGGCTCAACCGATCGCCGCTGAAGTAGAAGCCTTTCTACAGCTCAATCAATCGGTAGACGGGTGAAGGTTTCGGCATTGCTAAATCTGGGGATAAAATTTGTAGGGGCAATCCCTTGTGGTTGCCCTTTATCTCCATCAGGGTAGGCACAAGACCGACCCCTACAGTCAGAAATCATACTTTCATTCAGCAACGCCGCGAGTTGTAATGGATGGCAGTCGAGGGTCAAAACTCCTTCACTGCAATCTATCCGGTATTATCAATAAGTCAACAGCCAATCAAGAGCCTCGTAAAGCCCCTACTATAATGAATCGGATTTCTCGTTGGAAAAAAGCATTTTTGTTTGCCCTTTGTGGGGTCATGCTCAGTTGGTTGGCAAGTTGTGGAGGGACTCCTTCTAATAGCCCTCAATCAACTACCGCCAGTGGCAAGCAAGAAATTGAATTTTGGACAATGCAGCTTCAGCCAGAATTCACCGATTATTTCAACCAGCTAATTGCTCAGTTTGAGCAAGAAAATTCGGCATACACGGTGCGTTGGGTCGATGTGCCTTGGGCAGATATGGAGCGCAAAATCCTCACAGCCGTTTCTGCTAAAACTTCGCCCGATGTGGTGAATTTAAATCCTGGGTTTGCCTCTCAGTTGGCGGAGCGCAACGCCTGGATGGAACTCGATCAAAAAGTTCCGGCGGATGTGAAGCAGCTTTATTTGCCGAATATCTGGCAGGCAAGCACACTGAATGGTAAAACCTTTGGGTTGCCTTGGTACTTAACCACGCGGGTGACGATTTACAACACAGATTCATTCAAGCGATCGGGCATGGATAAGCCACCTGCCACTTATGCAGAGTTGGCAACTGCTGCCAAGATGCTGAAGGATAAAACTGGAAAATATGCCTTTTTTACGACGGTGGTGCCTGGAGATTCTGGAGAAGTGCTGGAATCATTTGTGCAGATGGGCGTAAGTTTGACGGATGCCAATGGCAAGGCAGCATTCAATACGCCCCAAGGCAAAACAGCCTTTGAGTATTGGGTGAATCTCTACAAAAATGGACTGATTCCCAAAGAAGTGCTGACGGAAGGACATCGCCACGCGATCGATCTGTATCAGCGGGGAGACACGGCTGTGTTAGCATCTGGCGCTGAATTTTTGAAAACCATTGCCACCAACGCTCCCACGATCGCAAAATCCTCTGCCTCAGCCGCTCAAATCACAGGCGACACGGGCAAAAAAAACGTGGCGGTGATGAACCTAGTCATCCCCAAGGATACGGATGTGGTAGAAGGTGCGCTCAAGTTTGCCCTCTATGTGACCAATGACTCAAACCAACTTGCTTTTGCCAAAGCTGCAAATGTCTTACCTTCCACCGTAAAAGCGCTACAAAATTCATATTTCACTACGGCTCCGGCAAATGCCACCCCGGTTGACACCGCCCGGATCGTCAGCGCTCAGCAAATGAAGAATGCAGAAGTGCTGGTTCCTGCAATGAAAAATGTGAAAAAGCTGCAAAAAGTCATCTACGACAATTTGCAAGCCGCCATGTTAGACCAAAAAACGGTAGACCAAGCCATTAACGATGCCGCGACTGAATGGAATAGCCAGTCTTGATCCGCCTGAAAATATATTCTTTCGGTTAAGCTTCTGTGAAAACACTGACATCGCCAAAATCATCGGTTATGTTTCTGGAAGGATTTCTGCATATCTAGAAATCAAGAGCCACTGTAGCGTGTAGAAAATAAATCGATATTATGATGCTTGCTGCTGTTGTGACCAGCGCTGCTGAAGTTCTGCCATCCAACGGTGAGTGCCAAACACCCCAGCCAGCAAACCCGCCACGCTAAAATCTGCATCCAAGGTTTCCCAGTGCAAGCCATCCCCTAGCGGTGTAATTTCTACTTGGGCTAAATCTTCTGGCTTTGCCGCTGCCAATCCTTGAGCAATATCGGGCGGAAAGCTAAAAATTGCCCCACTCCGCAATCGCAGGATGATCAGTCCGGCAACCGAATCATAATAGGCTGAGACGACCCTCGGTTCTGTGAGATTAGACTGGATCGCGGCGGTCTCTGCCTGCTCAAACTGCCTTTGAAATGCCAGATCCTCTCCTTTGGGTTCAACCATAAAATTCCTCCCATTTTGCTAAGAGTTGAACTTGGTGCTGCTTAACAATCGCGATCGCTGTTTTTGCATACTTCGCGCTCATTCCCTGAACCAGCACCAAACTAGGATCTCCCAAACTGCTAAGCTCAATTTTTGCCTGACCACCTGCTTTGAACGCATGGGCATGAGGTGGAGCGTGATCATTGAAATACATCCGAATCTCAAATCCATCTTGTCTTAAAAGAGTAGGCATTGCTATACTGCCGAGTCAAGTCAAGTATGGCTTCATTTAACCTGTTTAGGTTTTGCAAGCTCAGGCGATCGCCCTAACAATCCCGTCATCAGCTTTAAGGCAAACACCTTGACCGGCTGGACAGATTGCAAAACCCACAGCCCCGCCCGACGCAGTACCACGAGTGGAAATAGGCTGTTAGAAAACAAGCGATCGAGGACATCGGTGAAACCTAAAATCATCAGATTTTCTAAAAACCGCCAGCGATCGTATTGACGCAGTACGGTTAACAGCCCCAAATCTTCTCCTTTTTGAGCAGCCACCTGTAGCACCTGAGCCAGAGCCGCCGCATCGCGAATCCCCAAGTTTACGCCTTGCCCACCCACCGGATGACAACAGTGAGCCGCATCCCCAATCAGTGCCAAGCGCGGCATTGTGTAGACTCGGCTATGCATCAGGTGAACTGGAAATAGGTGGCGCTGTCCGACGAGGGAAAGTTCGCCCATTTGGTCGCCATAGCGCTGCTTAAGTTGAACTAAAAATTCTTCATCACTCAGCGCTAAAATCGCCTTTGCTTCTGCCTTCGGAGCAGTCCAAACAATGCGACAAAGATTATTGGGTAGAGGCAAGATCGCAAAGGGTCCACTTTCCCAAAACCGCTCATAGGCAATGTTGTGATGAGGTTTTTCAGGTTGAATGTAGGCAACCACGCAGGACTGCCAGTATTGCCAACCCTCGGCGCGGATGCCTGCCTGTTGACGAATCGGCGATCGCGCTCCATCTGCCGCCACCAAAAGCTGAGTCGAAATGCATCGGTTTTCGCCGTTCTGCACTAATTCCAGTTTCACTTGGTCAGCCTGGTAATCAACCTGCACCACTTCAGCCGGACAGAGATAGGTCACATTCGGGCACTGGTGCAAAAAATCTCGTAGCGCCTCTAGCACAACCCTATGATCTGCCACATAGCCCAATACGATCGCGTTCAAATCTTCTGGCAAAAACTGCACAACGCCAGGATACTCTGCATCCGAAAGGCGAATCTGCTGGATCGGGTTGACCTGAGATTGCATCTGCTCCCATGCGCCAATGCCTTCAAAGATGCGGCTCGACATTAAGTTAATGTGATATGCCTGTCCGCGATTGATGGCTGCTGAGTCTGCCTTTGCTTCAATCACTGCGACCCGTAAACCAGACTCTTTTAGGGCACAGGCAAAGGTTAGCCCCACAATGCCGCCACCCACGATCGCGACATCATAGTCCAGCTTTTTGGGTTGCTCAGTAGCCGTTTGAGGGACTGATTGCCCAGAATATTTTTGCTCTAAAGCAGGGAAAGTTGAGTACGAATCGAACGTCATATCTAAATAAACGTATCGTTATTTGAAGATCTGTTTACACCTATTGTCACCTGTTCTCCTCAGCTTGTCATCTCTTCTCCTCAGCGGATGCAAGCGATCGCCGCCAGAATTCAATCTATCAAACTGGTAATCTTCTAAAAATCTGCGATCGACCAAGTTCTGTCTATAGAACGATTTAACCCGTTTGCTAAATGGAGTAAAACTAGAATGCTAAATTTAATGGAGATTACCTCATATGAAATTGAATCTATTTATAAAGCAGTTATCCTCTGTAGGACGTTGGGTTACTTCAGCTCTTTTGTGCGCTGCTGCGATCGCTTTTGTTTGGCAGGGTGCCTTTTTCTCAAATATGACCGCAATGGCTAATCCTGCTAGTAATTTGATTGCAGCAATGGATGCAGGCGATCGAGTTCAGGAGAAAGTTAGCAAAGATGCTCGAAGCGCTAAAGGCTTTATTGAGGATACCAAAAATAAAGTTGAGCAAACTGCCAAGAACAACGCTGCAAAGGTTGATCGAGCAACCGATGATAACGATAATTTCTTGGAGCGTAAAGCCAAAAACGATGCGAGTCGTATTGAGAAGAGAGCCGAAGAAGATGCGGATCGGACTCAAAAAGCAGTAGACAACACTAAGAATGCGGTTGAGCGCACTATTGATAGCATCAAGGATGCTTTTAACTAATTAGGTTGATGTGCAACTGAAAATCAGCCCACCCTGCGGGAAGCGAGCTACATCCCCCAGCCCTTTCTTCCAAGCAGGAGACGGGGGAGTAGGAGTTTCTCAAAGTCCCTCTCCCAGAGCGGGAGAGGGATTTAGGGTGAGAGAGATTGAGAAAGTCGTGCATTGTGTGTTTTATAATCCAACAATGTCCTGATGTCGGCACTGGCTATACATCAGGACATTACTCATACTTACTCACATTTCCTCAGTCATCAGCATATAATCATCCGACAACTTGTTTCTTTAACATAGTGATTGCTAAGTGCTTGAAAGAACTCATTCCTGGCTTATCTTGCCCAGTAGATCACCTTTTTCTCGATAAAAATAAAGAAGCCATAGAGCACTACGCCTAACAAGCCCAGAATTAAAAGGGCGGCAAAGGCAAGCGGCACATTAAAGTCGGAGGTTGCTTGAACAATTAAGTAGCCTAATCCAGCGTTGGAAGCAACGGATTCAGAAATTACGGCTCCGATGAAGGCAAAAGAAGCTGCAATTTTTAATGAGGCAAAGATGTAAGGCAGCGTATGGGGCCAGCCAACCTTTTGAAACGTTTCAACTTTGGACGCTCCAAGAGATGCCAGTACATCCTTCATTTCTGGTTCAACGGTGTCCAATCCCAAGGCAACATTGACGGCGATCGGAAAAAATGCTAGCAAGAACGCGGTAACAACCGCTGGAATCGCGTTAGCACCAAACCATATTGCCAGTAGGGGGACGATCGCCGCTTTGGGAATCGTGTTAAACGCCACTAGCAGCGGATATAGCGTTAGGTATGCCACCTTGGAATAGCCAATCATGAATCCCAAAATAACCCCGACAATAACTGCCAGAAAAAAGCCTGCAAGCGTTGTCCATAAGGTACGCAGGGAGTTTGCCGCAAGCTGAGGAGCAAATTCGATCGTTGCCCGGAGAATATTGGATGGGGCAGGCAAATTAAAAGCTGGGATCTTGAAGATGATAACAATCAACTCCCAGACAATAAACAGCAACACTGTTGCAATGAACGGCAGCACAAATCCGGCTGACTTTGATTTCAAGAATTTTTCCATGAGTTAAGTCGGTAAATGGGGCGGAACTGAACGTCCTAAAATTTTGGTTCGCTTAGTTGTGATGAATGTGGCTACGGATGGTGGAGAAATAGTGATTGAATTCGTCCGATACTTCTTGTTCTAAAGTTCGGGGTCGCGGCAAATCAATTTTTACCTCGTAGATGATGGTGCTGGGACGGGGACTCATCACAAACACGCGATCGGATAAAAACACCGCTTCTCTGAGATCGTGGGTAATCAAGATCGCCACGCATTTGACCCGCATCCATAAGGCTTGCAGCATCGACCACATTTCTTCCCGCGTGAAGGCATCTAGCGCGCCAAAAGGTTCATCTAGCAGCAAAATTTCGGGCTGGTGAATCAGCGATCGGCATAAGGAAGCCCGCTGCCGCATTCCGCCCGATAGCTGCCAGGGATATTGCTTTTGAAAGTCTTGTAGCCGCACCGTTGACAATAAATCTTGTGCCATGCGGATGAACTGGTCTTTCTTTTGCCCAAACTCATGCTTGTAAGGCGGCACAATTTCCAAAGGCAGCATGACATTGTTCAACGTGTTTCGCCAAGGCAGCATCACCGGGTTTTGGAATGCAATGCCTACGTTCGTCAAGGGTTTAGAAATCTTTTGCCCTCGATAGCGAATTGCGCCAAGCGGAGCCGGACTTAGCCCCGATACCATACGAAGAATGGATGTTTTGCCGCAACCGCTGGGACCGACAAATGAGACAAACTCGCCGGGTTGAATATTGAGATGAACGTCTTCAATAATTCGGCGCATGGAGCCTTCAAAGGGATATTCCAATCCAACATGGTCAAATTCTAGTAAAGGAGAACCCTCTGCTAAAGCTGAACGGATAGAGACGTTATCAGTAATAGTTTGTGTCATAGGACATTGAGAAATGAGTTTGAGGGTATGGAGAATGTTTTAGGTGAGAGGCTTGCGATCGCCCTTCGCTGGAATCGTGCGTTGATCTTTCGCAGGCAAAAACTCGTCAGTGTAAATGTCTGCGGCGGTCGGTTTGCCTTTGAGCTTGAACCCCACAACCGTCTGTTCAACGGATTTTTCTAAACGTTTAGGGTCTACAGAACCCAAGCCCAACTTTTCGGCTTCTGGCGTAACAAACAATCTCTCTAAAGCAATCTGCATCCTGACTTTTTCAGCCTCACGGTTCATCAGTTTGCTTTGATCGGCTGCTAACACCGCGTCTAATCCCGCCGTTGGATCTTTCAAAACATCCTGTAAGCCTTTGATGTACGCGGCTGTAAATGCTTTCACGACATCAGGATTTTGCTTGGCATAGGCATCTTTAACCAGAATGGCGTTGCCGTAAAAATCAAGCCCGTTTTCGTTGTAGTAAAAAACGTTGATGTCCTCCATCTTCTTGCCGCCTTTAAGCAAAGCAGGCAGTGCAGAGGTTGAAAATCCACTGATAGCATCCACTTGTCCCTGCATCAAGAAGGTTTCTCGCAGTTTTGGTTCCATGGTTGTCCATTCCACCGAGGCTGGATCAATCCCAACTTCTTTGGCAAAAAGTGGAAACAGCTTCCGGGGTCCATCACCCGCCGGGGCACCCAGCTTTTTGCCCGTCAGATCTTTTGGAGAACTAATGCCTTTATCTTTGAGCGAGATGATTGAAAAGGGCGCGCCGTTTTGAGTAATGGCAACGGCGATGATTTTATCTCCAGGATTTTTTTCGTTGAAATCAAGGGCGTTGTACATATCACTAAAGGCGAGATCAAACTTGCCGGTGCCCAGTTTGCTGATCGTATCTGAGTTACCAAAGCCCCGCTCGTAAGCTACATTCAAACCCTGTTCGGCAAAGTAGCCCTTGTTGATCGCAACGATCAAAGGAGCATCAATACTTTGCATTAAAAAGGCAAGCTGGACTCGCACGTCTTTCAGATTTTTGGCATCGGTGCCCATTGCTGGACTAGACGTGGGGGTTGTGCTGCTGGTGTTAGTCGTTGCTGCTGGGGAAGCACAGCCTGAGAACAGAGCAACCGATGCTATAACCAGCAATAGCTTAGAAAAATGTTTGGAATTAATTAGTTTCACAGTCATTCTCCAACTTAATCTGTAGTTCTTCTAATCTGTAGTTCTTATTAATGCGTTGCGACTTGGAAAATGGCGATCGCCAAAATTGCACCTAATCCATACAACATCGTGAGTATTGCGACCTAAGCAACATAGAACCTGTATTCTGTATACATCTACTATTCTGTATACATCTACAATGTTGTTTGTTTTATTGAAGTTTAGTCGTCCAATTGCTTCTGTACAGTCCGATACAAAGAGAAGCTAGAAACGAACAATCACTCTTTTACGGTCTTCTTTTCAAGTCTTCTTTTCAAGACAGTGATTTGCAGCAACCAGAGTCACGATTTGTGTGAAAGCACAGCCAATCTGAGATTTAAGCCCCTTGTTTCAGATAAAGGCTTTAATTATTTATGAAATTTGCGGAAGCTCTAAGAATATCGCCCTAGTCAAAATAAATCGTCACCTTAAAAGTTGGTCTACGAAAGTTGTTCGTTGTTCAACCGAATGGATGAGTGGTTTAGGAACAACTCAACTATAGATATACTGCATACAGAAAAATAATCTATTTTGAGTTCTGATATTTGGGAGTTTTTCAACGGTGGTTCTCTCCTCGCGTCCGCTTCAGCGTAATCAGTCATTACACGAGCAAACCTATCAAGCTTTGCGAAATGCCATTTTATCGGGAGATTTGGTGGCAGGCTCACGCCTTGTCGAAACCCAGCTTGCAGAGACGCTAGAAGTGAGCAGAACTCCGGTTCGCGAGTCGATTCGACAATTGCAACGAGAAAATTTAATTGCGACTGATGAATCTGGGGCGCTGCGAGTTGCAATGCTTTCAGTGGTTGATGCTATGCAGCTTTACGATTGCCGAATTGCGTTAGAGCAACTGTCAATCTCAGAAGCCTGCCGCAATGTTACGAATGAGCAACTTGAACGATTGGATCAAGCGATAGTACAGGCAGAAAAAGCGTTTGGACAAGCGCCCAATCAGTTGACCAATTTTCAATTGCCGCATATGGATTATCAATTCCATCGACTGCTGGCTGAAAGTTCTGCAAATGCTTGGCTGGTACAAATTTTAGATCAGGTATTCGACAAAATGGCGTTGCTGCGCTTACGTACCATGCAGCACAATCTGGGAGTGTTAGAAATTCGGGGCGAACATCGTCGGATTTATGAAGCGGTGCGCGATCGCAATCCACTCGCCGCCACCCAAGCGATTCAATACCACTTGATTTCGAGCAAAGAACGAGTGGTTCAAGAGATTAAAGCACTAGAACCGCGATCGCTAAAAGCCGACTCTAGCTAATTTGAAGTTTCAAGGAGGCTTCAAATTTTTTACTTTTAAGGAAATCCCAATGACAATGAACAGTGCTGCCACTAAACGCATTTTTATCTGTGGCTCCGCTCTACGTGGACAACCCGATCACGAAAATCTGCAATCCGCCCAATTCATCAAAGAAGCAGCAACCCAGCCCCACTATCGGCTTCATGCTGCCGGAGATGGCTGGCATCCCGCCATCTATGAAGTGGAAACAGGCGGCATTTCCATTCCCGGCGAAGTCTATGAGATCACACTAGATGAGTTTAATCAACTCGCCGCATCCGAGCCACCCAACATGTACCCCAGCGATATTGTGTTGCAGGATGGCGAAGTGTTAACTGCCTTTCTCTATCCCCAAAAACTCATTGAGCAACACAACTGGATCGATATTTCTCATCTAGGCGGATGGGCAGCCTATAAAGCGCGATCGCAGACCGTAACGGCGTAAGAGTTCTAAGTTTTGAGTTTTGAGTTTTGAGTTTGTTAAACGCCATTCGTCATTCGCCATTCGTCACTCTGCTGCTAGCCCCATGCCCTACTCGATCGCCGACCTAAACCAAATGAGCCAGTCAGATTTTGTGGCAGCACTGGGAGCGGTGTTTGAAGAGACACCCGCGATCGCTGAAAAATCTTGGGAGCAGCGCCCATTTGTGGATCAAGTCGATCTACATCAAAAGATGGTCAGGGTTGTGAATGGATTGGGCAAAGCCGAACAACTATCGCTGATTCGAGCGCATCCAGATTTGGGCAGCAAGGCAGAAATGGCGGATGCTTCAGTGGAAGAGCAGGCAGGAATTGGACTCGATCGCTTAACCGCCAGTGAATACGATCGCTTTCATCAGCTTAACCAGGCTTACAAAAATCAATTTGGTTTTCCATTTATCATCGCAGTAAAAAATCACACCAAAGCCACTATTCTGCAAGCTTTTGGGCAACGCCTAAAAAATGATGCCGATGTAGAACGTCAGCAAGCGCTATCAGAGATCATCGAAATCGCTCGTTCCCGCCTGCACAGCTTGATTGTCTAGGCAATTCCAGTATGCGGCAATACAGAATTTGCCTGCCATCTCCTTTTTAATAAATAAAAATCAAAGCTGTATACAGAATACAGTTTTGTAGATTACATCTTGGTGTGGGGAAGTATGGCGAAAACAACGACGGGATGGAAGTTGCTGCAAGCGTTTCCAGTTGCAGCTTGGATGATGGTGCCGGGAGGGATTGCGATCGCAGTCGAGCCTGACGCAAAAATCGTGAATTCAGTCAATACCAGAGATTCGATGCAGGCAGCGCCAACAATTGGCATGGAACAAGTGCGATCGGTTTCTCAGATGACACAGCCTGCCGAAGCCGTAGCGATCCCGATCGCGCCAGGAATGCTTCAGGTTACCTCCGTATCTCAATTGACCGATGTAAAGCCGACTGATTGGGCTTTTCAAGCATTGCAGTCTCTAGTCGAGCGCTATGGCTGCATTGTTGGCTATCCCGATAAAACCTATCGCGGCAACCGAGCGCTGACTCGCTACGAATTTGCAGCGGGCTTAAATGCCTGTCTCGACAAAATTCAAGAACTGATTGCCGCCGCAACAGCCGATTTTGTTAAAAAAGAAGATCTGGAAGTTGTTAAAAGACTGCAAGAGGAGTTTGCGGCTGAACTGGCAGCCTTGCGAGGTCGGGTAGAAGCCTTGGAAGCGCGGACGGCAACCCTGGAAAAACAGCAGTTTTCCACCACCACCCGGCTCAATGGTGATGTCTGGTTTAACCTGACGGCGGCAGGTGCCGGACGAGATGTAATTGCAGAGCGATCGCTGGCAAACCCAAACAGCCCCAACGCCGCACCTACTCGCATCAATGGTCGCCCCACACGGGTTTTGCGAGATGCCCCCCAAACCACTTTTGGGTACTACACCTTCATCAACTTAACGACCTCTTTTACTGGTAAAGATCAGCTAGTCACCCAACTGGTTTCAGGAAACGGTTTCTCTCCAGCAAACCAGTATGTCTCTGCTGGATATTTCAACTCTTGGGGCACCCCATTTCTTGATCAAACAGGTGTTCTAAGCCCTGGCAGCGTGTCTATCCGCGAATTGTCTTACACTTTTCCCGTGGGCGATAAACTGCGGATTGCCGTAGGTCCGCGCCTAAACTACTACAAGTATTTTGATGGCACTCGCTTTACCTTCTTTTTAACGGGAGCAACCAGCTTTAACTCCAACGGCAGTACGTTGCTCAATGCTGTTGACCGAGGATCGGGCGCTGTGTTGATCTACACCTTCAATCCCCAATTGAAATTCACGGCTGCATACCTGGCAGAAAACACTGAGTTTCTCAACCCCGCTATCAATCAAAATGTAGCGTTCAACACGTCCAGCAACCCAGCAGAAGGGCTTTTCAGAGGAACCAACACCATTTCAACCCAACTAGATTTCACCCCAACTCGCAACTTTACGCTACGGTTAATCTATGCTCGGACTAATCTCAGACCTTATAACGGCTTCATTGGTGGTGCGGCTGGGGAACCGCTGCCCTATGGTCTGGCAGACGACGGATTTGGTGGAACCTTGCGAGACTCTACTGCCAATGCGTTTTCCGCAAACTTTGACTGGTTGGTGACCAAAAATTTTGGTGTATTTGGACGCTACTCTTATGGTATTACCAACATCAATCCTAGAAATCTTAATCGGTCGGGGGGAGATGTGAGAGTGCAATCGTTTCAGGCTGGGTTGGGCTTTCCAGATTTGTTGAAAAAGGGAGCCTTAGGGGTTCTTTCGTTCGTGGTGCCGCAGGATTATAAAGCGGGAACTCGATTTTTGCTGTCCGGGGCTGGCGATGGCGGCATTCAGTATGAAATTGAAGCGTCCTATTACTATCCTTTAACCGACAACTTAGCATTGGTGCCTGCCTTTTATGCCATTGTCAATCCCAATAACTTTGATGCAAATCCCACGGTTTTTGTGGGAAATTTGCGCGCTCAGTTCAAGTTCTAGTGTGTATGGATGGAGGTGCGAATGATTGCAACGGTGCCGCTGGTGGTGAATGGCGATCGCCTAAACCAAAGTATTGATCAATTAGCCGCGATCGGCAAACTAGAAAATGGTGGCGTTTGCCGGATTGCCTTTACCACTGAAGACTTACTCGCGCGTCAACTGATTCAATCCTGGATGATTGATGCAGGCATGATCGTTCAAATTGACGCGGCTGGCAATCTGATTGGTCGCTATGCTGGAATACGAGTAGATGCGGCAGCCTTGGCAACCGGTTCTCACATTGATACGGTGCCCGTGGGCGGTCGCTATGATGGCTGCTTGGGCGTGTTAGCTGGACTCGAAGTCGTGCGAACTCTCAACGAAAATAAAGTTCGTTTGAACCACCCAATAGAAGTGATTGTGTTTAGCGATGAAGAGCGATCGGTAATTGGCTCTAAAACCATGGCAGGGGAAATTAAAGAATCACCGGAACACTACTGCCGCTTGGATGGCACCCCGATCCAGCCCTGTTTAGAAAAGGTAGGCGGCAACTGGGAGCAAATTGCTCAGGCTAAACGCGATCGCGCTGACATTGCCGCTTTTGTGGAACTTCATGTCGAGCAGGGCGGTGTATTGGAACATCGACAGGTTCCTCTGGGCGTGGTGACTGGCGTAGTCGGGCAATATCGGTTTGCGGTAGATGTGGTGGGTTGCCCAAACCACGCTGGCACCACACCTATGCATATGCGAAAGGATGCCCTGTTTGCCGCTGCCCAGATGGTGGTAGCCATTAACAAAATTGCTGTGGATACTCCAGGAGATCAAGTGGCGACGGTTGGCTTTATGAATGTCTATCCCAATGCGACCAACACCATTCCTGGCAAAGTCAATTTTCGGATTGACCTGCGTGATTTGTCTCAGCAGAATTTGGAGTTTTTAAAGGGACAAATTGAGGCGCAAATTCGGGCGATCGCCGCTGAAACGGGCACCGAAATCACAATTCGTCAAACGCTGCACATTTTGCCCACACTGGCTGCATCGCCCATCATGGACGTGGTCGAAGAGGTGTGTCAGGAAATGAACCTAGGCTATACCCACCTCCCCAGCCGCGCCGGACACGATGCCCAAGAAATTGGGCGCATCACCGATATGGGCATGATTTTTGTCCCCAGTCGCGCCGGAATCAGCCATTCTGCGGACGAATACACCACTCCTGAAGAATGCACTCAAGGCGCGAATGTTTTGCTGAAAACCTTTTTAAAACTCGATCGCTTGTATAAGTAAGTGCTAGGGGCTAGAGGGTAGGAGAAAAAGGGGCTATAAATAAAGTGACAGTCGCAACTGCGGGAGCTTTCATTTACTAACAGTAAATCGTCACTTGCTGTTAGTAGGTTTCCTTGGAAACTTGCACCTTCCCTAAATTTTGAAAGCCCCTTCAGTTAAGGTTTCAGCACCGATGACAGGGATTGCGCCATTGTGCGATTATGCCGTTGTGCCAGAGTATTCAAGTTTTTACCAGCCAAGTTTTTATCAGCAACAACTCAGTGATTCAGCCAGCGATCGCAGCGAGTAAACTGGTAGTTCGATGGTTCAATCCCCCCATCCCCTAGTATTGGTGTCGTCTATGAAATTTGGAGTGATTGTGTTTCCAGGGTCAAATTGCGATCGCGATGTTGCTTATGTGACCCGCGATTTGTTGCGGCAACCAACCCGGATGATCTGGCATGAAGACAGTGATTTATCCGATGTGGATGTGGTGATCGTGCCCGGCGGGTTCAGCTACGGAGATTACCTCCGCTGTGGGGCGATCGCCCGGTTTTCTCCAGCGATGCGATCGGTGGTAGACCACGCTGATCAAGGTAAGTATGTCCTGGGAATTTGCAACGGACTTCAGGTGTTGACCGAGGCAAAATTATTGCCGGGTGCGCTGGTGAGAAATCGGGATTTGCACTTTATTTGCGATCGGGTGCCGCTGCGAGTCGAGCGCACCAATCTGTTATGGACAAGTCACTATCGACCCGGCGAAGTGATTACACTGCCGATCGCTCATGGTGAAGGCAGCTACTATGCCGATGCTGACACGCTCAAAGCCTTAGAAGATAATCGCCAAGTTTTGTTTCGCTACTGCTCAGCCGATGGCACATCCGATTCTGCGAATAATCCCAATGGCTCTCTCGAAAACATCGCTGGAATTTGCAATCTTCAAGGCAATGTTCTCGGCATGATGCCCCATCCCGAACGAGCCGCCGATCCAGCTTTGGGCGCAACCGACGGCATTCGGCTATTTCACGGGATGCTAGCGGCACTTGGCGGAGACATTCCAGCAAAGATAATGAGCTAATTTCTCACTTTATCTTTGTATTTCGTTACAATTTTGTTCTTAAACATTTGTAAACTGTATACCAGGCACTTCTAGATGCCCCACTCTTTGAAGGATTTCCTATGAAGCAACTGGTTGTCATTGAGCGCGTCTGCCTCGTCGGTCACGTTCTATCCTTAGTATTTGGCTTGGCTGGTTTACTGCTGGTTTTGCCCAATCCTCAATTCATCGCTCAGCTACCTTCCTTTGGTCAGCAGCTATTTGGGCTATCTATGGCAAATGGTGGAGTCGTCTACATTGTGCTGGGTGCTGTAGCCGTTGCGCTATATGCCTATCGCACTTTGGGCTGGCAAAACTTGCTAGGATTCATGCTTCCGGCTGTCTTTCTATCGTTGGGCAGCGAGCTATTGGGAACCAGTACCGGCTTTCCCTTTGGTCACTACAGCTATCTCAGCGGCTTAGGCTATAAGATTGCTGGCTTGGTGCCATTCACGATTCCACTCTCCTGGTTTTATCTGGGCTTTTCAACCTATGTGTTGGCGCGAAGCGGGTTAGAAGCCAAAGGGATGAATGGATGGAGTGCAAAAATTGGCGGGATTGCGATCGGTGCCATTCTCTTAACCGCTTGGGATTTTGTCCTCGATCCAGCCATGAGTCAGGCGGCTTACCCGTTTTGGGAATTTCAAGACGTGGGCGAATTTTTTGGAATGCCCTATCGCAATATCACGGGTTGGCTAGGAACTGGATTGGTGTTTATGTCAGTGGCAACAGTGTTTTGGCGATCGCCAGCCCTGCCGCTCAAGCGCAGTCAATTAGCAACTCCATTGGTCATATATCTGGTGAATTTTGCCTTTGGTGCCTTGATTACAATCGCCCAGTTAGATGTGCGGTTCTGGATTCCAACGGCGATCAGTGTGGTGGTGGGAGTCGTGCCCGCGATCGCGCTGTGCTGGAGTGCTGGAGCCGAGGAAGTGGTCGTTCGAGAATCCGAAATCGCTCCATTTCAACCTCTCTAATTACCCCGATAATCACGCAATAGTTCACTCGATACAAGGTCAATTCGGTTGATTAGTTTATTCGCACAATTTGGCGGGCATTTGGCGCAAATAGCACTGAAAGCGGATGAGTTGCCAAATGTCAGTTTTTTTGTGCTGTTGTTAGCCCAACTTCCCGCTGCCGCCATTTTGCTATCGCGGTTGCTCAGAGGACCCACCCGATTTCCGCCTTTGCGTCCGCAACTTGCCCAACCCGCATTTTTGGGCAAAGTCAGTGTCGTCGTGCCAACGCTGAATGAAGCAGAGCGGATCGCGCCTTGCTTAGAAGGGCTGAGTCGGCAAAGTTACGAAGTGCGAGAAGTGATCGTGGTGGATAGCTATTCCACCGATGCAACGCCGGATCTGGTCAAAGCCAAACAGCAACAAGATCCCCGATTTCGGCTGATGAATGATGACCCCTTGCCAACCGATTGGGTCGGTCGTCCTTGGGCGCTGCACAACGGATTTTTGGCAAGTTCTGAGCAAAGCGACTGGATTTTGGGAATAGATGCGGATACCCAACCCCAGCCCGGTCTAGTGGCAAGTTTGCTGGAAACTGCGATCGCCCATAACTACGATTTGATCTCCCTATCGCCTCAGTTCATCTTGAGCTATCCAGGTGAAATTTGGTTGCAGCCTGCCTTGTTGATGACGCTAGTGTATCGGTTTGGGGCAGCCGGAGAAACGAGCAATCCTCCAGAGCGGGTGATGGCAAATGGACAATGCTTTTTTTGTCGGCGATCGCTCCTAGTCCAAGTGAATGGATACACCAGCGCCAAGCGATCATTCTGCGACGATGTGACTCTGGCGAGAGAAATTGCCGCCCAAGGTGCAAAAGTCGGCTTTTTGGATGGAGCCAACGTCTTAAAAGTGCGGATGTATGAAGGGGCAGCGGAAACCTGGAAAGAATGGGGGCGATCGCTGGATCTAAAAGATGCCGCTTCCCCCGCCCAAGTGTGGGGCGATTGGTTGCTATTACTTCTGGTGCAGGGCTTACCGTTGCCCCTAACAATTTTGCTGTTAGTTCTGATGAGCAGCGGACAGACCAATCTGGCAATGCAAAGTTTGCTAGCTTTAAACCTGCTGCTGCTGTTGATTCGGATTGGATTAAACTTTGCGATCGCCCCTTCCTACGATCTCTCACAAGCCAAAGCTTCCTGGCTATTTTGGCTGTCTCCCTTGGCTGACCCCCTTGCCGTTTTGCGAATTTTCCTCTCCTCTATCCAAACCCCCAAAAGCTGGCGTGGCAGAACCTACGAAGGATAATCTAAATTTTTTACAGCATTAGCCATTAAGCACGAGTAGTGCTGGAGCGATCGCGCTGATGGGTGAAATTTATTGTAAGGTGAACGCGAGCTATGGCAGACCAAGACAATATCCATGCCCAGGAAGATTCGAGAGTTGAAAGCTCAGATTGCGCGGGAAGGATTTGTTTACTTGCCCAAGCGCGGCAAGGGCAGCCATGAGCGTTGGCGGCATCCTCTTCTAGGGAAAACACTAACCATTTCAGGCAAAGATGGAGATGATGTACCACTTTACCTAGAAAAACAACTAGCAAAGTTCCTCACTGTATTAGAAGAGTTAAGGGAGGATGAGGATTTATGAATCGATACAGCATGGTCGTTCAATGGTCTGATGAAGATCAGCTTTTCCTAGTCACGATCCCAGAGTTTGCCGATCTCGTTGTGATGCCTTGCACTCATGGTAAAAATCGCGAGGAAGCAATTCATAACGGTGAAGCAGTGATTGAAATGTACTTAGAAGCTTGGCAAGCGGAAGGCAATCCTATCCCGGAACCTCGGACGCTTCAGGTTGCCTACTGATCATAGTGATTACGGCAGCATAATAGAAACATTAGACCCAAAAACTAGAGGCGATCGCCCTGTATTTTCTCACTGCCTCAAAGCATCTCTGCCAAGGGTTCAGCTTTTCGCAACAGTTGGCGTTCTCATCCAGATTGTGAGTTATGAGCAATAATGGTTCTCGTTCCTAAATAGAATGGGCACTCACAATATGGTCAACACGGCAACAGCAAATTCGGTTCCTGTGACCCTGCTCACAGGTTATTTAGGCGCAGGCAAAACCACGCTGCTCAACCGCATTCTTACCCACGAACACGGCAAAAAAGTCGCGGTGATTGTCAACGAGTTTGGGGATGTAGGCATTGATCACCAGCTAATTATCAATGCGGACGAAGAAATTTTTGAGATGAATAACGGCTGCATCTGCTGCACCGTGCGGGGCGATCTGATTCGCATCATTGGCAATCTGATGAAGCGACGGGATAAATTTGACCATCTGGTGATTGAAACAACCGGGCTGGCTGACCCGGCTCCCGTGATTCAAACCTTTTTCATGGATGAAGATGTGCAGGCGCAAACCAATCTCGATTCAGTCGTGACGGTGGTAGATGCCAAGCACATCTCGCAACACTGGGATGCAGAAGAGGCGCAGGAGCAGATCGCTTTTGCCGATGTGGTGTTGCTCAACAAAACTGATTTGGTCACACCCGAAGCCTTAGATGCCTTGGAACGGAAAATTCGCAGCATGAACGCCCTTGCCAAAATCTATCGCACTCATAACGCCGAATTGGAAATGGATGCTTTGCTGGGAATCGGTGCGTTTGATCTGGATCGGGCATTGGAAATTGATCCGGATTTCCTCAACGAAACTGCTCACGAGCATGATGAAACCGTGGGTTCTGTGGCGATCGTCGAATCAGGTGAGTTAGATGGCACCAAGCTCAATGAATGGCTGGGCAAACTGCTGCAAACTCAGGGACCTGATATTTTTCGGATGAAGGGCATTTTGACGATCGCAGGCGAAGATCAACGCTTTGTATTTCAAGGCGTTCACATGGTGTTTGATGGCAAAGCCGATCGCCCCTGGAAAACAGGAGAAACCCGCAAGAATGAACTGGTTTTCATTGGTCGTAACCTAAACGAAGCCCAACTGAGAGAGGATTTCCGGGGATGCCTGGTCTAAAAACAAAGAAGCAGAGTGAATTTAATCCCCACTGGCAGGGAATGCTGGCGGAATATGTGACCGCGATCGCCTGGTCGCCCAATGGTCAATATCTGGCAGCAACGTCTGCGGCAGGAGAAGTCAGTTTGCTGAACGTTAAGTTACAGCATCTTACAGTGCTTCAAGAGATCAGTGGACAGTCGATGGACTGCGTTGCGTTCTCCCACGATGGCAAGTTTCTAGCCGCCGCCGGACAGCAAGGGCTGGTAAAAATCTGGCAGTTACAGTCTGAGTCACCCGCGCTGATCACCACCCTGGAAACTCGCTCCACCTGGATCGAACGCCTAGCGTGGAGTCCGATAAGCCCTTACCTTGCTTTTCAACTGGGCTTTTGTATGCAAATTTGGGATGCAGAACACGCCCAAGTTGTCGAAACTTTGAGCCTCAGCAGATCAAAAATTCTCTAAAAAAAGGATAGAGTCAGGCTAGAAGTATCGAACGAAAAGCCATGACACCCTATCCATCCTCAATATCTACCGCTCCTGCTTTGACGGATGAAACAACTTTGGACTCAGCCGTAGATTGTTTGCTCAACCACGTGCCCTTAGCGATGAACGGGAGTTATACACTCAGAGACCTGTTTGAAATTCTGTTGCGCTCAGCCAGTCGTGGTGACAGCATAAAACATACGGTTCGCTCTCTCGAAGGCGCACCGAGTGGGAATGGGATTCGCTATCACCTCGATAAATTAGAGGATATGGCAATCCTAGAGAGGCAAGTGAATCGGGCACTGCACAGCCGAATTCCGCCCAAAATCGCCAAAAGGCGACACCGGATAGCGATAGATTTACACCTGATTCCCTACTACGGCACTCCGAGCGAAGCAGAAGCACCCTATGTGTATCGGTCTCAAGCGAAATCCGGCACCACTCGCTTTTTTGCCTACGCGACGCTCTATGTGATCTGCCGCAACAAGCGGGTGACGTTAGCAATTCATGCCGTCCCTTGCAACGAAACGTGGGTGGCAACCCTCACCTATTTATTAGCGATGCTTCACCCCCTACGGGTGCGGGTCAAACGCCTCTACCTCGACCGTGGGTTTTACAGTGTCCCTGTGATTCGCTGGCTCAAAGCCCTCAACATCCCCTTCCTCATGCCTGCGGTGATTCGAGGCAAGAATGGCGGGACTCGTGCCTTGCTCATCGGACGTAAAAGCTATGCCACACACTACACCATTAAAAGTCCACACTATGGCTCACTCACCTGCCAAATGCGGGTCATTTGTAGCTACCTCAAAGGCTTCAAGGGTCAACATGGAATTCACTATTTCCTCTACGTCGTGCATCGCGTTAATGTTGCACTCAATCAAATTCATCGTCATTATCGTGAACGCTTTGGCATTGAAACCAGCTACCGAATCAAAAACAACTGCCGCATTCGCACCACCACCAAAAATCCCATCACTCGACTACTGTTTGTCGCCCTTGCGTTTATCCTGGTTAATCTCTGGGTCTATTTGTTATGGCATTTTGTCAGTCGCCCAAAACGGGGAGGGCAGGTCGTTTACCAAGCGTTATTCCGACTTAAAACCATGTTAGAGTTCCTCTCTCATGCGGTTGAGCGCCGCTTTCCAGTCATTTCAGCCATCTACTTGCCCGTTCCTACATGAGTTTGCGATCTACTGAGGCTAGATATAAAATAGGTTCTATAGGGGTATTACTGCTATGAAATGACAATATACGCTTAACCAGGTGGTTAGTCCATTGGTCGCAACTGGCTAAGCTTTAATTTGTCAGCGTAGCTTTTGTCAATCATCTGAGTTGAGGTATCGCACCATTTGGCAATAATTGTACTCGGAACCTCTTTTAACAATTGCAGCGTGATCAATGTATCTCGGCAGCAGTAGGGAGTAGTTTCTGGTTTGATTGGGTCAACAATGTTTGACCAAGCTCTTCGAGAAAAATTTCTGTAGTTGATTGAGTCACCATCAGGGCTGGGAAAAAGCAAAGATTCAGGGTTAGGATTCTCAGGCTTAATAGCCAGCAGCAAATCTTGTAGCCTTGATGAAACCGCCAGTTTGCGCATCTTGTTGTTCTTGCTGCCCTCACTGCGAACT
>ENA-ORBV01003979-ORBV01003979.1-microbial-mat-metagenome-genome-assembly--contig:-NODE-3979-length-28953-cov-8.632047_pt1 | contig 28953 bp, 23 predicted proteins | sample MGYA00237777_ERZ505514 | MGnify/ENA primary metagenome ERZ505514 (study PRJEB26160, sample SAMN06269048) | microbial mat metagenome | isolation source: Oligotrophic lake microbial mat | place... | reverse complement strand
ATGATAACAGTTTAACTAGTGGTCATTCATGTGTTTACTATGGAGTGTGACGCAAGGTCACATTTTGCCTTTAATACTAGAATAGAGAGTAGGTCTGTTGACATTCCAGTCGTGAGATTACAAAAGTTCGTTCAAGTCCCCTGTCGCCCACGCTCAAAAGTTAGTGGTCTTGCAAACGAACTTGTCGTAAGTGCCGTTTTCACAGCAGGGTGAAAATTGAAGTTTCGAATTGTCAACGTTACTCGGAGAAGTCGAAAGACCAAAGCGGTCATTTTGCCTTCTGAAAGTCATTCAGCAACCTCACTGTAATTCTTCGAGCAGCTGAAAAGGTGGTGCAGAAACACAGAATAATGTGGGTTTTTAGTGTTGCCCTTGCTGGTTTCCTTCTTTTTCTCGCTCTTGCTACTTCGATTTTTTTCTGTGCGACATTTCTTTCGCCACGTGGTTAAACACCACCTCAGTATGGGGGAATATCGTATTGAATGTCGTAAAATGAATTGCCCCATTAAGACTTGACCTTCGGTCGTAAACTGCCCCTTTTACCGCTTGATTCGAATTTTAGAACAAAACCGGTCATAATTATTCTGTCTGGTCATTGTCCATGCGATGTACTCCGAGTACTTTGAGTACTCCTTGGCATAGTGGTACTTAGATGTACTGTTCTATCTGGCCTCTGTCTCTCGTTCGCACTTGCATGCGTGGCAGAATCCTTCCGAACTGTCATTCGAAAGCATACAAACGCCATACAACGAATACACATGCTGCATCGCAACGTTGCACGCAATTCTCTCTTCCCCTCCTTTGTGTCAACGTGGTGCAGCCACCAGCTGTCTCCGATCAACAGAAGGTGATGGCGTTGGGCCTTTCTCCCTCTTTTATTTGGCCATCTAGCTAGCTAGAGCTCACGTTTTGTCTGCTGGGCAGGCCTGGCTTGGCTTTACTGCAACCTGGTATTTGTCCAGCGGGCAATACCAGTACCAGTACCTACTGTAGTAGGTTCCAGTCTATTAGATACTCCAGTAGGCCATACCTGTGCTATCCGGTTCTGCTGCCGGTCGCACGTCCCAGTTCATGACAGAGTTGAGCAGTTTCTTTCGGCAAGAAAAAGCTAGTGCATGCGTGAGCATTTGCTGACATCGACCTGGCCACCAACTAGCTACTAGCAGTAAACTCCTCATAAATTTCCATTCGGATTGCAAACATCCGTTTTCTACTTCATAACAAGTAAGCGACAGACCAACAGAGGTGTTGACTGTCACTTATCTTTATCTACTACAGTAGCATATACAGTTGAGTATCGCCTTTATCTTTTCTTTATCTATCTTTATATCATCAAATCATGACAACCCTTGCTACGAATTTGGTCTTGGAAAGCGGCATTAGTGTGGAGGTGGATCTTACCTCGGGACAAATCATGGAACGACGTGGTTCCGCCTACAATGATGCCGTTTCGAAATTTAGTTCTCAAACCCAAGAATTGAAGCGATTGTTGGGCGAAGAAGGAGGTGAAGTCGAGGCCACGGATGATGACGACTCGGTGTCGTCGGGAGGAGGAGAAGAAGACGAAGAATCTTCTGGCGACGAAGACTCGGGTTCGGATGACGAATCGGATTACGATTCGTCCGATGCCGACAGCGATTGGGACAGTGACTTGGAAGATTTGGAAGCGGCCTTGCAAGGAGGTGAAGCCCCTTCTGCCAATGCCGCACCCAAGATTTTGACCATGCCGGGGGGTGGCAAACTCAAACACAACTTGACACCGGCCCTGAGGGCTATGGACAAGAAAATGGAAAATGAACAAGAAAACATCTTGCCAGGCATTGTCAATCTCAAAGATCGCATGCGTCAGGCTTGTATGAACTCGTACCTGCAAGAAGTCGACTTTACGTCCAAGACGGAAACGGAAACTTTGGAAAATCCCTTTGCGGCCACCAAACCCGACGAACATTTGAAGAATATTTTGGAAGGCTTTTCGGCGGCTAGTTTTCCTTCCGAGACCTGGCATGACTATTTCATGAAAATGACGGATGAACATGTGCAAGCGCATACGACTCAAGTCGAAGCGGCGATTCGAGGTCAAGATTATGACACGCTCCGAGACATGCTCCGCAATGGACATACCCTTCAGACCTGTAACAAGCACGGCGAGAGCATTGTTCATATTGCCTGTCGTCGTGCACCTGTGGCACTCTTGGACTTTTTGATCAACGAAGCAGGAGTATCCACTCGCATTCGGGATGACATGGGCCGCACACCCCTCCATGATGCTTGTTGGACGCACAAACCCAACTTCGATGTCATCATGTTGTTGTTGCAAACGTCGCCCGAATTGCTCTTTATTGTCGATCATCGGGGTGCCACGCCATTGACATATGTCCCTCGTGAGGCTTGGGGTGTTTGGTGCGAATTCTTGCAAGAAAATCGTCAATACTTGCGAGACATGGTCAAGGGATTACGATTCGATCGGGCCCGATACTTTGTCAAGAACATGGTGCCTTGCTTGAAGTTCTAAGCACAGCACAGTATACCTGTTGTATTTGTTGTAAACGAACATTACGGACAACAGAAAAGGCAGTTGTGCTGTCGTTGCTACATGGTGGAGAGCCCAATGAGCAATGGCACTACTACTTTTGGAAGAGGACGGAGCAGCTAGCTATAGTGCTACAGGGAACAGGGCCACCAAATCCATTCCCTCGCACACACGCACCCTCGCATCCCACACCGTCACTACCGCTACACCGCCGCCACAAACATTATCACCAACCACCACGCCCACCACCACAGACCGCCGTACAACCTCATTGAAACAAAAATGAAAGAGTGAAAGGACAACAACGATTGTATGTATTATTTAATTGAATTCTATTTAATATGTTGAGTTAAGTTGAAAACCTTCTCTGCCTATATAGAAACACAACGATAGGTAGCTAACGATTGGCAATACTACTAGCAGAGCATGGCGTCTGCCTGCCACGACCCGACACTATGGTTTGCGTTGTTACCTCCAGACATGTGCTATTGTGTGTTTAGCAAAAGCAAGTGAACAAAAGATGTTGACTTGCTGTGCTTTTGATCCCTAGCAGGATCTTGAACGAACTGTCTAAAGCATACATGTCCCTGCAGCATTAGAGATCTTTCCTGCAAGAACACTGGTTGTGGCAAAACTGAAAGCCAAACCAGTTGTCGTCTTCTCCTCCACGGTCTATATCAAAGTGCTATAGCATAATCTAGTAGCAAGGCAAGCGATTCAATGACACCTTTGGTTCTGCGCTTGGCCAGACTACACTGGGCCCAAGGCAGTTGATCATTGCTTTGATTGATGTCCGGGATGACCAACTGAAGTCCGCCCAAAGCAAACTTGATAAAAGCCAACCATAACTGTCTCCACGATGTAAGCAGTTCAAAGATGCCGCATTTAATTCATGGTTTACCCGCAGACAACCCAAGCTGCATTTTTGGTATCAGTAGACTATCCATCTGTTCGTTGATCCTAGTTAGACTAGACTACTACTAGCTAGCTACAAGTAGCTGGAACTGAACCATATCATAACCCCTACAAAGCTGTAGCTATCAATCTTAAGTGTGCGTCTAAAACACGAGCCCCGCTCGTCAACAGAATAACATTTCTGTTGCGAGTCTTGAGAAGGCATCAGCTGAAGTCACGCACACACACACGTACTTCGTCAATCAATGATGAGAAGTGTCCTCTTCTAAACTCTGATATTGGCGAGGTGGATGCATGACAATTAATCGCACCAACTGAAGACAGAATAACGAGAGTGACGGAGTGACGGAGTGACCCAACTCAATTCTTCTTTGTTTGTCTTTTCTCTCATCAATTCTTGTTATACAACTAGTAGCTAGCTTTTAGGATTATAACTAGCTTTTAGGATTATAAGTACTAGTATTATAACTATCTAGCTAGTCCATTATCAAGGTTGTCTGAGCTTAACCCTGAAGACGAGTCACAGTAATGCGCTTGGCAGTCTTGGAAAACTTGTGGAATTGGATCAGCTCAGATTTTACCTCTGGATACATCCCTCACTTGACTGCTCGTCCGTCGTTCTTGATATAACAATCAGTCCCGGACTCACGGCCTGGAACTTTAAATACTCCATTTTGCAATTCCCTGCCAAAGAAACTCACTAGCAGATCACTCGATTCACTACATTGTACTGAACTCAAAAACGGATACCATGACCGACTCTCAAAAACCCGAATCCGAGGCAGAATTGATGCTTCGCCTGCAAAGCCAGTTTGGGGATCTAGACTTGTCTCATCTTTTAACAACGAATGGAGACAGTTCTAAGAACAACACCGAAATCTCTTCCGAGGAAAGCAGTTTGGCCGAACCATCCCCCGAAGAACTCAAGGCGTGGCAAGAATCGCAATTCCAAAAGGGCAAGGCTCAAAAGGAAGCCCAGCGATTGGATAAACTGGGTGCTGTCCAACGTAGACGAGAAGAATTGCGTCAGAAGAAGAACACCAGTAGTAATAACTTGGTCGATGATTGGGAACAAGTGGCCGCGCCGCCAGATTTGCAAGGACATTCGTCCGTCTTTTTTCCGAGTAGCGACGAAGACGGAATCGAACATGTAGGAATTCACCCTCTCTTGCAACAGCTCGCGCAGCAAGGAGATCCCGATATCCTGGGCACCACTTGGAAACCGCTGTTCAAGAGCGCCGATGGAGACGGTTTGAGTTTTGTGAATCTCTTGGCCAAATTGGAGGCGTATCCGGGCCCTACCGTCCTTTTGATGGGAACCATGCCTTCAGCTAACAAGAGTCTTGCTACTACTGAGAATCATCAAAAGAAGAAGAAGAAAAGTGGTACGGTGGGATTCTATACGACTTCTCCTTGGATGGAATCTGCCACAATGGCAGCAGGATCCTCCGATTGCTTTTTGTTTGCTTTCAATGATCAAGATAATCAAGTTCAGTTTTTTCGACCCAACGACAACAACCATGGCAGCAACGACCACAACAAGAAACAAACGTACATGCATTACATGCACGGCCATCCTTCCACCGCAACATCCACCACCAAACTCACTGCCAAAGCCAAGGCTTCCTTTGCCAACGAGAATTTGTTGGTCCACGGCCTTGGGATTGGTGGATCGTCCTCACTCCCAAGATTGCATCTGACGGATACACTTGAGAATTGTCGTGCCGTCGATTATTGTTCCCTTTTTGAAGCGGGCGACTTGTTGTTGGGACGTGCCCAAGATTCCCTCAATTATTTTGATGTCGACTGCATCGAAGTTTGGGCCGTGGGTGGTGATGAATGGATTCAAGAGAGTTTGCTTGCCCAGCAATCCAAAAAGGCCATTATGGAATCCAATCGAACCAAAGCACGAACGGTCAACAAGAAACATTTCTTGCAAGACTTGGTCGGTGGAATTTTGTCGGTGGATCACAAACCCAGTGGCTTTTTTGCACATCAGCAAGGAAACATGCATGGTGGCGGCCACCATGTCAATCTCGATCGTTGTGATATGTAAAAGTGAAGACAGTACGGTGCAACAGTGTGTAAGTTTAGTGATGCAAACATCCGATTTGCTCTATGTAACTTAATCTATTAAAAAATGCTATGTTGGCCTCTATTTGTATTGTCCTTTCACTGTATATGTTTGTCTTGATTACTACTATGAACGATCCTTGCGCCAATGCTGGTCTCCAGCTGCAAATCGGTGGACCTTTCAATCATCGACGGTCACTGTGGGGTTAGTGGGGCTTTTTTGTACCGGCCCCCGAGCCTGGGCCAAGGGAGATGATGTAGCTGCATTCACCAGGTGGCCGAATTTATCTTTAACTACTTCGACCAATGTATCTCGCAGGGGTACAACAAGTAGTATGCCCAACCAAGGTCTCTCGCAGTGGTGCAGTATGCCCAAACACAACTTTCCTATATTAAAAACGTGATTGTTCATTATGCATTATCTAGCTGCGTGCCTTCATACGCACATTTTATTGCGGTCCATCTCAATGATTCATGCTGCCTGTTCCTCAACTGGTACAGCACTGCCGGGCAGGCTGTCGGGCTTTTCCATTGCTGCACAGCAGTCGCCGTCTCCCTTTGGGACGTCTTGCGCTAACAATTTTTCATCGTGTGCACGCTTAGCAGCTGACCGAGCTGCAAGAAAGGACCATAGTGCCCCCCCTACAATTGCCACTGCCAGGGATCCAAAGACAGTGGTGAGTGCCCATCCAACTTCATTGTTGGCCCACGGGAGACGCTCGTACTCGGGGTCTTCGTTCGGCACCAGTGTGATATTAACGTTTGTGTAGTCGCCCTCTCGGGTGTGGATTGGTTTGTAGACAGGATACGTATGGCAGGTAAACTCTTCGAGACTTTTGTCACTCGCGAACATCCGGCCACAAATCTGAAACCAGGATACAAAAAAGAGCCCCCCATGAAGTGCTTTCGCTGAAAAGAACCGCTGGACAAATGTTTTAGAGTTGACCACTTGCAACCGTGCTTCTTGCCACAATTGGTCCATACGGGGCAGCTCAGGAGGAGTGGTCTTTTGGGGATCCTCCTTCTGTTGAAGGACTGCCTCCAAATGCTTTTGGATACGTTCATCGACCACCCCGCGAGCCGCCTGGTCGGTATAAGAATTGTGCAAGACAATGGAGATCCATCCAATGCTCAATCCGCCCAAGGCAAAGGCGAATCCAATAAGCGCCGATTTTGGTAACCCCGTGTTGGTAATGGCGACCGACACGGCCGTGGTCCACAACATGCTCGTCATGTACAGGCGGCCTGACCAAGCATGGATCCATCGGTACTGGACGGGAAGCAATCGTGTGACAAAACAAATAATGCCACTGATAAAAACGATATAGTTGAAGATAACGTGGGCAGCAAAAAAGCCGTGGATGCAAAAGTATTTATCCTTGACAAAGGTCAAGTTGGGATCGTAAAGAGTGTCCGACTCGTCGTATTCCTCATAGTGATCGTTGTAGTCGAGGTAGCCCGTTGTGGATGACATTGTCGTCGTCATTATGAGGTCGGCTGAGTACTGTAGTTGTTCTTGGGTTGATTGGTAGATGGTGTTGTTTGTGGTGGTGTTTCGGTTATAATTATGATCGATTGGCTCGCTTTTTTCAACAGCGATTGTGTCGTTGCCACCATCAATAATACACCATTCATGATGCGTGCGGATAATGCACAGAACACTGCTGGTTAAGTAATTAAACCATCATAGCGCTACTAGTACGTATTTCACTGGTACACCGTTACCAGGTACTGAAGTATCATACCATGCTAATCATCAGAACGTTGACGAATGTGACGATTCATTGTTCCCTTTGCCGATGAAGTGATTGTTCGCTTTGCTCGGTTAAAACCGAACCCAATGCACTTTGAGAAATTAATAACCAAATCAAGCCTCCATGCTCGCACATATTCCCCATCGCAGATGGAATAAGGAGATAAAAAAAAAATACATTAGTGCTCTACCAAATCTAATTAGGCAGCCTTTGATCATGTTACAGCTTCCTGTGACCGTGCCACTGTACAGCTTCTAAGTAAATGGTGGTACAAACAAGAATGATCAGTGTCACTCGTGCAAATCCATTTTCGTTTCCAACTCAATGTGAGCATGAAGCTTTTGTGACGGTTGCATCGATTTCAGGAACACATCCCATTTTCTCGCAGTGCTGAGCAAAAACTGCGTATGTTGCGGCTCAATGGATGTACGTAAAAAGGTAATCCATTTTCACCGTCAATCATTGGAGACAATCGAAGTGTCTAGCTAGCTCATTAGTCTGCATTCTATTCACTTGTGATGGACGCCATTGGATCCCACCCAAGCGCCAGTCGTGACAGTGCATAACATAGAACAAGCAAAGGTATGACGTCTAGAAGAGTGGGAATGAAAGGACATGGAAAGTCGAAAAGAATGACGTGTCGGAATGGACCAAGCTGGCCGAAGGAAGATTTGGCTGGAGACAACAATGACAATGCCGAAGAGGGAGGAAGATGGCGTTCATTCGTGAGAGGAGGGAGCGTCTTTGGGACCAAAGGAGTAAATTCAGTTTCGGACGAACACGAGTCCGCGATGGCTTCCATGGAAGCAGATCTGATGCGAGGTGGCTGCGGGTGAGCGACAATGGTAGAGCCCGTTGGTGCAATGGTGATAGGTATTATAAACACCTTGCAGCGATCTACCGTAGATCCCGATTTGGTGACAATTTTGACCTTGATGTAGTGTGACGTTTGGATGAGAGGACCTTCAGAAGTGATGGCCGACGAAGATGGGATGGGAGGTAGCTCAAAGAAGTTGGTGGACGGTTGGTTTAGTGGTCCTACTTGATGAAAGGTCTTGGTGCAAAGATCCTTCACCATCACATCATCATAATGGCGACCAGCGGACCAATGACTGAGTTGTCGAACAGAGAGCTTGATCGTTCGTAGCACTGGATGTCGACGACGACATTGTGCATCGCTTCCAAAGGAGATCATGATTTGAGGTCGATGCAATGGCGCCAAGTGAATACTAAGACAGGTGACTCTGGTCTTGCCGCGAAGGAGTTTGTAACGTTGAATCCGCGTGGAAAAGGGAAGCGTCTTGAGGATCTTGGGAGCAGCCAAGATCTTGATATCGACCTTAGCTTGGTAGTTCCATAAGTATCCGGATCCAACCAACTGACAACGCAAGGCATAGGCTATGTATGCTTGGCTGCCGCAGGAGTCTTGACTTCCCAGCAGCACAGTACTGGGGATATGAGAAGGCACTTGAAAGGAAAATGGCACGACCGAGAATTGAAACGGCCTGACTTGACCGTCGCAAATGATGGATTTTCGGACCTTGTAGGGAATGGGAACATCCAACCGAAGTAGTTGATTCTTCTGTGATACGTAATCGTAGCTATACTCCAAGGAGCCATCCCCACGTTGAATTGGCGTTCTAATCTCGACGCGAGTGTACTCTTTGCCGCGAAAATACAAAGCAATACGCTTGACAGGGCACGGCCGTCTCCCATTGTCGATCACCAAGGTTCCCGAGATGGATTCCCCAGCCACAACAGTGCCACGAAATGGATTTTCCAAGTGGATAGAAAGCTTCATGGTCGAAGGCGGATGGAAGAATAGCTTGTGTGCAGCAAAAGAACGAAGGAGTGACTCAATTGCTAGTTCCTACAGCCGAAAAACGAGTTGAAAGGAATATGCAAACGAAATCGAAAAGTGTTGCTTTTTGCGCACGACGAGAAATGGCAAAACGGACGCGACTGTCACTCACGTTTCGAACGGCCTGGTTTTCAAAATCAAAAATCCAATAAAAAATCAATCGTTTCCACCACGACATCATGCTGCGTTGCTTTGATCTTTGTCTAAAAATTAAAACGGACCCCCTGCTGCATTTGATTCGAGGTACAAGTACACTGTACAGTAAAGCTAGCTAGGTAGCTCTCCTGACAGGGGTTATAAATTTTCAAATTTAATTCTCCATGCACGACTGGAGAAAAAATGAGCCACTCCGTCAAATTAGGGATCAGGTTTAGTGACTTCGTTTTAATGTTCGCACGAATCGAGAAGCTTTGATGGTTTTTCGAGTGTCCGACGACGACAACCAGGCAACCAGCAAATAGGATTGGAGCGACACAGAAGATCCAAGATCATCCGCTAACCAAGCCCCATCATTTCATGGCCACTCTCTCTCGTCAATTGAAGTTGCTACTGCGATTTTTTGTTCGAGAATGGCGCTAGCTACAGGGAAACAAACACAGAAAAGAGCGATATAGCGAGAAGGTTTTGCACGCAAAATTTGGCTAAGGTAGTCTAGGTAGAACCCGTAGCAGAAACACAACAACAAGAATGAGACAATTTCTGTCAAGGACATCGTCGCCCTACTACACTGCGCTGCGTGGTAGCGCCCGTCACTGGTGCCCATCATCGATAACCAAAAGATGCTACAGCTGTCTGGGAACAACTTCTTCCAGAATAACTTTGACGAAAAATGGAATATGCTATACTGCACCAAAGAAGAGTCGTTCCATCCTGGATGACAAATTCATCGCAACCACAAGGATCGGTACGGCGTCTGTTGGGCAGAGGAATTGGGATACTTCTTCTACTACTACTCTTCGACGACAATACCATGCTGGTAGCAACAGCACTAAGAACGACTTGCATGATCACAACCATCATCATTCTGCAGAACTGGCACGCATGATGATTCCCTCGGATGCCAATGTCGCTGGAAATGTTCATGGGGGCACCATTATGCAAATGATGGAAGAAGCAGCTGGTGTGGCTGCTGCTCGGTATTTCAACCAGCCACCAGTAGGTTCGAAAACCGCTGGTACTTCCAGTCAACAACAGAAACTCCAAAAGAAACAGCAACAATCCAGGGTTTGCGCCTTGACATCCCGAGTCGAGCAAATGACCTTTCAAGCACCTATTCATGTAGGGGATGTGGCCAAGGTTCGTGCTCAAGTGGTCTTTGCATCCATGCACACGGTCGCTGTGGCCGTCGAGGTAAAAGCGGAACGCATGGCATGGTTCTTTCCTAATAATAATACTGCATCCCCCTCCTCCAACAACAATTTGGAAGACACGGTTTGCAATCGTGCCTTGGTATGGCTTGTGGGTGTGGTACTGCCAAATCATCGCATCTCGGTCCATCAACTCAATCCGAAACTGTATGCACGTGCCTTGGCACCTCCCTTTTCAACTCCTAAGGAAAAAACCAATTCTCTAGGCTCTTACGCCTATGCATTGGCCGCTCAAGCCTACAAGGCGCGTCAACTTCGTCATCAAAGTATACCAGGAAGTAGTTTTGATGAGGATGCCTCTTTTCCCAGCAGCAGACACAGCACAATCTTAGAAACACCACCATCACCCACAAAAACAACGAAAACCTGCTTTACTCCTGATTACAGTGCTGTGGAATTGGCTCAAGTCATGTTACCTTCGGACTGTATCAGTGACACGGGCCTGGTCAGTGGTGGTGTCGTGATGAAACTCATGGACAATGCTTGTGGCGTGGCCGCCGTACGTCATTGTGGTACCAACGCCGTGACGGTTTCGGTCGACAGTGTAGACCTTGTAGCACCCGTCGTGTTGGGAGATGTCTTGCGAGTCCAAGCACGACCCACGCATACCTCTTCCAAATCTCTGGAATTGCAAGTTTCTGTGTTGGCCGAACGATTTACGACCGACAGCAGCACCGCCCAATTGAAGGGGCAAGAGATTGTCACGACCCCACATGCCTATTTTACCTTTGTCAGTTTACCCCTAATGACCCGCAATTCTAGGGAGGAGGACTCCTCGTCGCCTGCCAGTGCCAAAAGTGGAACCCCACCGTCGTCACTGCCAATGCGACAGTTAGTCTTGGAGACGGAATATGACAAGGCACAATTTGAACTGGGGAAGAAACGATATGAAAATCGTCAAGCCACTCGCCGCCAAAGTAATTAATAATTCTTCAGTACTATAGAGAAACGACCTGTAATTTAATAGTGGACCACCGGCCCAAACGGCCTTACGTGACCAAGCCAAGCTTAGTACAGCAAGCCCAACCTGGCTGCGTTAGAGCTTACTAACTACTATCAAGACCGGGCATCAATACGTCGCCCTCAACTGTACTGCTCTAGCACCAGGTACCATGGTTACCAGCACCGTTGCCGTGGCTGGTAGCTAGGTCTACTTAAGTACTGGTAGTATTAATCACAAGTGTGACCCAAATCGTGGCATGATACATGCTCCGCGGCTTGATTCCGCCTTAATCTATACTCCAGCAATATGCAGAATTTTTTCTCAGTAGGACATAACAGCGCTGAACTATAGTCATCGCGGGACTGAAAAAATGCTGCCGCCTGAAAATGCCGCCACGAGCCAGGTCGACACTCACGTTGACAACCGTTCATGTAAGTATCCTTTCATTACTACCCTCCTCTCCTCAAGATTCAATTGATTGGAATTCTAAACAAGCGCTACCAATGCTAGCACGGCAGGATCTCTCAGGCTGGCTCTTCCCGCCTCTATGGAAGGACCTTGGAATACGTAGAACCTCGTTCAATCCAGTACATTACAAAGAGAAAACACTCACCCCGATCTAGATTGAAACGATCTCTCTCATCTCGTTTGGCACATAATTTTGCTATTGACAAGCAAATCAACGCTTCTTGTGTATTTACGCTACCTTTTTTCAATTTCGCATCCAAACTCATTCATCGACCATGACCGATCCTACTCTTGCTACTACTACCGACGCTGTCGCCCCTCTCAAGGAGACAACTACCAATGCTACCATGAGCAAGGAAGGGGAAGCACCCACCATGGAAAAGGCGACCGAGAAGGCTTCGTATGCGGCCATGGCCGCCGAATCTCCCAAGAAGAGTAAGGGCGACGATGACAAGAACAGCGACGACGCTGGAAAGAAGCGTAGCTCTCCCACTTCCGCCGCTGAAGATGATGGTCCCGCTACCAAGAAGAAGACGACTCCCGTCAAGGAGAGTGAAAAGGAGATGGATGCCAAGAAGGACAAGGAAGACGTGAAAGAAGAGGACACCAAGATGGACGAAGCCTCTTCCTTGGAAGCCAAAAAGGAGTCGGACGACAAGGTAGTTGCCGCCGAAGACAAGGAAAACATCGTCAAGGAAGACACCAAGATGCAGGAAGAAGCCTCCTCGGAAAACAAGAAGGAGGACAAGAGCAAGGATGTGGCGGATGACAAGGCGGTCACCGAAGACAAAGAAAACACCAAGGGGGGCGACAAGAAGCCTGAAGGAGAAGACGCGTCTTCCGAAAGCAAGAAGGACGATGACAAGAGCCAGGCGGAGAACGAGGCTACTGGCGAAGAGAAGGAGACCGCAAAGAAGGAAGAGCTGGCGGTGGAAGAAAGCAGCTCGTCCGAAAGCAAGAACGACGAAGGAGAGACCAAGGAAGAAAGCAAGACTGCTGCTTCTTCCGGAACTCCCTCCAAGTCGACAGACAAGGACGACAAGACCACCAAGAAAGCTGCCACGGATTGCCCTACCGATGAAAAGAAGGACGACGAAAAGGCGACCATCGCCATCCAGCCGGAAGGCGAAGCCGTCAAGGCCAACTAAGCAATCGAACTTGTCTTTTGGCATTGATCCCGCTGCACACTTATTTGATCCCGTTTCAAACCTCGCATCTCTGGTCACGCGGTAGATCCAGCTTGAAGATTTCTTCCATCATCTTATATATATATATGCTTCCTTGAAAGGATTATCTACTGCTCAAACTTCCAAAACCCGTCTTGTGCACCGGCGTGTCGCACAATCTCTTCGCCTTGCAACGAACTGCCATAACCTAAGGCTATCAAGTCGTAGACTCTACGGAACAGAAAATCGAAAAATAATAATCTTCAAGCAATATTTATCGACTGTAACTACTTCCTTTCTAATCTAATATTGTCTTATTAGCTTTTGTTCTTTTGGTCCCGTTGTTTTCGTTGCAAACAAGGTAGTCGTGTTTTGGTCGTGTTTCCGCTACAGGTTTTATGCATCGTAGTGGAGTGAAGAGCCCACACCCATTGTAGTATCTCCACACGCTACATGTACTACTCGCAGTAGTAGTCCCTCTAATGTAACTAAAGTAGCACATAGTGGAAGCAATGGAGCGTAGATTTTCGGTTCAACTATCGTCGTGGACTAAACAATTTGCCAGGCACGGCTCGTTTTCGTGGCAGGAAGGCGAGTACGGTTTATAAACAAATCATAGGTCTACTCTTGGCGCAATGATTTGTAAAAATAATGCACTATCTAATCCTCGGTTCCTTTTTGTGCCTACTACCCTACCACGAGGACGAAGCAAGTACCGTAGTTCAAGCTATCTAAAGGACGGAGTGTTCAAAAACTCTCCCACGATTCGACCGCAACAAGGACCACGATTAGAGTGGCTAGCTAGATGTAACCGGACTACCTAATTTAGTCATGTTCCCTTTATTGTCACTTGATTCAAACAAGTCCGGACGACTTTATTCAAAGGAGCCTCAAAGCATGGCTGTACCACACACTCTAGCTAGGTACAAGTTAATCAAAAGCAAAATTAATATCGCTAGATACTCGGCTAGTCATAGGTTGCTTTTCTCGGAACCCTACACTAATGTGGCTGTGAAGACATGCTCTTTGGCATCTCTATGTTGTCTGGCAATCTTCAGGATGCTATTTACTGGTTTTGCATGAGTTGTTCATCAACACGGATAGATTTGTTGACAAACTGGCGACAACCTGAAACGACTCCCGAAATTTGAGAAGCTATGTGTTCCTGACGCGATTAAATCACTATACAATTTTCTGTAGAAAAAATGTCATTGAGAGCGCGCCTGCGTTCAGAGCTAAATCTTTTTGTTGCTCATTTTTCACATGTGAAGTAGCAAAAAAGGCCTCCGTCGTTGTTCTTGTTAACGTTGGCGGTTGCTCCTGCAATACACATGGAACAACAAACAATAACAAAGACAAAGCCCTTTGCGTATGACCTTCCCAACAGACCAAGGAACTGCGCCTTCGTCAGAACAAAACGACAATCTATACAGCAAGAGGAAACTACAAAGCCATCATCAGCATGCCGCATCATTGCTGGCGAATAGCCATGCTATATGCGCTTCTTTTGGGCGCCACTAGGATCCAAGCGCTGGATCCTACTACAATGAATAATGTTGTTGATCATACAAGGGGAACACATGACAACCTTCAAGGCGATGGGGACTTCGCCGCGACAAACGATGGGGCTGAGTACGACGAGCAGCATCGCGATCTTCAGTTCTTTGTGAATACGGGCCGACAGAAGAGATCCAGAGGGGTGGCTAGATTTTTCGACGATGACGACGGTGGCGGCGACGACGACGGCTTCGCGTTGGTTGATGAGAATATTGCGCCCTATAGCCAAGGCGGCAGTAAAAGTAAAAGCAAAGGCCGCCGCAAAGGCGAGAGAGGAGGTACGAACAGAGGCATGAGTAGAGGAATGATGAGCAAGGGCGGCGGCACTCCATTTGTGTACCCTGGTGAGGAAACCATTGTCCAGATGCGAGAGTCTGCTCGTGTTACTCGAGACAAAGAAATACTGGAAGAAAACGGGTGGACTAGAAAACGAGTTGATACGATTCGGGCAAGTCAAATTGTGACCACGCTTGCTCCAGTTGCGACGCCTGCACCAACGATTGCTGAAACGGCAGCTTCAACAACAAATACGACTGAATCGGGGGCGTCTGGAAACACCACAACAGCTCCAGGTGCAACCCCAGGTGCAAGCCCAGGTGCAACCCCGGGTGCCACTCCAGCCACTCCAGCCAGTGCAGGAGGCAATACAACAACTGCGCCAGGAGCAGCACCAGCGCCAGCACCAGCAGCGGCCAATGGTACAGCGACAACTTCAGCTCCTACTGCTGCCACTGCCCCTGACGAACTCATTCCTCTCGCTGCTCGCACTGCGCCATATCGTGGAGTGACCTGTTCTGGTGGTCCAGAAGACTTTGCCTTTGGAATTGACATTCATGTGGACTTTATCAACGACAAATTTCACCCTTGCAGCGAGCAAGACTTTGATGCTCTGGGGGCACTTCTGAATTACACATTGAATGAGGAGTTTCCTTTGCGAGTGCCTTCGTGGCCTGGTGAGGTGGTGTTTTCCTCATTTCAATTTGACGTCGATCAATTTTCTCTGCACATCAACCCATTTGCTGGCGATGACAACAATGAACGACACTTGTTGAGAAAGGAGTCCTCAACCGTCAGCTCATTACAAGATGGAGATGCATCTGCCTCTAGCTATTTATCCACGGTCCAAGATCGTTCTGAACGAAGGAGGCTGCTAGAAAGTACTTGCCCACCACGGCCTGGTTATTGTGACGTTACGACAGACCTCTGTATCTTTGGGTGTGGCTATATATCTGTTACTGATTGTGGAGACATGTCGGCATTGGGAGACTTGTGGCCAGCACTCTCAATAGCGGTGTCATCGTTAGGCTGGGAGTGTCTAGGCGGAGGAGTTCCACCATTTGTTGACTTCTCACTTCTATCTACGTAGGATCAGAGGAGGAACGTACTGTATAGATTCATTAGATTGCTTATTAATTATAGTTCCTATGTACTGTAGCTTAAAAGTTGAACTCTATGCAGTTGGCATTTATCGGCTGCAGATTTGCGGGTCAATGGAGTGCCTCGATACAAATGTAGTGCAGTGCCAGTTTAAAACTTGAACTGTAAAATAGTACAGCTGATTGATAGCTAGTTCCACTGTTGGGTTAGCAAGGAACGACAGACACTTTACACTTGCTTTTTCAAGCTAGTTAGTGTATGACTAGCTATATTCGAGCCATCAGATTTCATCGAGTGATAACTTTGCAGCTCACATTGATATAGTAGCCAGCAGCTGCTAGCTAGCTACTAGTAGCTATTTCCAGAAGCGTGATCAGCGGTCACACCGAACTCAGCTCCGAACTTTTCGCTACACCAACTAACGGGAACCGGATTTTCGAAAAAGATGAGACTGACCATAGCGCGCGGCTGGCAAAAATTTGAATCTAATTACAATAGAGCCAGTCTAATACGCGCCCGTCGATATCTACTACTAGCAAATCACATATTTTCGGCGGCCAATCCATCGGATGGATCGTGTTGGCGCCGACCTCAATCTTTTACGGATCGAGACAATAGTAACAGTGTTACAGTATAGCTACCGTTCTACTACAGTAAGCTAGCCAGTATTGTAATATCTGGTAACAATAGCTACGAGCTAGTATTCGTTATTCCGGAAAAACGAACTTCCTTGCATTGGAATTTACTCACCATGTCCGATAGAAGGAGCAAAAAACTAAAACTATCAAGACACTTCACACCGATGGCGAACATGAATTTGTTTCGAACGCTCCTTTTGGGCGCTATCTTATTCCATCTTCCAGGCTCCACTATAGGAGAAACTGCCAGCACTGAGACATTTGCAGATACGGCAAATGAATCAACTCGCCGTGAATTGTTTTATCAAAGAATTCGAGAGAGGGGTCGAGGTCGAGGTGATGGGTCGCCTCGGGATGTTGGGGGAAATACAGCGCCTCTCTCAGAAACCAGAAGGGGAGATTCCCGTCCCGATTCATCACCACAGAGTCGAAATACAAAGCCCGAGTCAGAGCCTAGCAGAGGGAATTATCTTGGTAACGCCAATAGAATCTCCAGAGGTCGAGCTATACCCAGAGAGACGAGGCCCGAGACAGCGCCAAGAGGGAACTTTGCCCGTGCATCACCGCAAGCTCAAACTGTACCTCGAGGGAGAGGTGGACAGCCAGAGGCAGTGTCTGAAAGAGAGACTGCACCATATCGCTCCGAAACGCCAGGCCAGTTTCAAATAGTATCCCAAAACAAAGATAGCGTCCCCCCTCTAGAGCCATTCCCTAGAAGGCAGATTTCTCCTGATCGTCCCGAAATACAAAGCCAATTTCAACCTATATCCCGGGGTAGAGGCAACAATAGTGGTCCAAATCCAGCGCCCAGAGAAGAGAAATATCCCGACCCTCCTGAAACGCTAGGTCGATTCCAAAGTATATCCCAAAACGAAGATGTCGAACAGTCTCCTGATCGCCCCGAAACGCTGGTGAACTACGCCCAAACCAAGGAATCAGGCCAGTTTGAAAGTTTATCCCACAAAGTAGACAACTTTCGTTATCCAAAATCAGATAAAGCACCAGAGCGCCCATCAACGCCAGTGCCGCCACCTAGACAGAGTAATCTCCGACATACCCCCATGATCACCCCGAGACAGAGCAACAATCTCCAAAGCTCCCCCCTGATAAGTCCGAGGCAGACCACCGATGCTCCATCTTCAGCCCCAGTTTCAGCCCAACTGGGGCTGCCTGAGGATCAAACGGTTGTTCCCACAGTTGCTAGTAGCCCGTTAGTGAGCCCTCCCCTCATGTCATCAGAATTGGCCACAAGGCAGATGGCAAACCAGTCGACAACACCCGCAGAAACTCCGGCGACCATGAATCCAACAGTTATTTCAACAGCTGCAAATGTAACAGCGGGTCCAATATCCACAAATGCACCAGAAACAACAGTTCCAGCTCCCGTGGCGATGCCAGTGCCTGTTCCAGTGTCGGCGCCTTCACCAATAGGATCTGATCGCCCGCCATCGCCACCAGTACCTGTTCCACCTTGGCGTCCTTTTCGGGGTAATCCCAATCTCCCAATACGGCCAGGATCACCTCGAGTAACCACGAGAAACCCGCTTCCAATGTTTGATCGTGTGCCTGATTTTATCCGTAACCGACGAAATGTTATTATTCGACAGCGAGGACGGCGTCAACCCGATCGCATTACACCGCCTCCAGTCAGCGGTGGCGTCACAGGTGGTAACCAGAACAACGAAGGAGTCTTTACTATCCCGCCTCTCCTAGCACCGCCCCTAGATAGCGGTGGCGACGTGGGTGGTTCCCAGAACGACGAATTCGTCTTTACTATCCCACCTCTTGTAGCACCGTCCCCAGTCGGCGGTGATGGCACGGGTGGTAACCAGATCAATGACAACATAGCATCCTCAGAACCCTTTAGCCCAGCAAATCCGGCGACAACATCTCCGGGTGGAGCAGACTTGGGGGTGCCAGATCTCACCCCATTAGCGACAGAGGCTCCTTCATCATTGGCACCAGGGGCTACCTCCGCTCCAACAAGTGTTCCACAAGGCTCACCAGCACCCCCGGACGAGCCCAATATGCCAAGTACTCAACCTGCAGCGGGCATGACACCAGTTCCAGTAGCTCCCGACGTGCAGCCAGGCATGGGAACGAGTGCGCCGTCACAAACAACTGGATCCGATCTAGATGTTACAGAGGCTCCCACAGTGACACCAATTGCTAACGCGTCTACGTCAACTCCCGAATCACCAGTACTTCCCGGGACAACCACAGAAGCTCCATCTATGATGGTACCTGGAACTACTTTCGTGCCATCTGCATTACTGCCAGGTACAGGAGAAACGGCTGTACCATCTGCTTCCTTACCAGGAGTAGGAGCAACTGCTGTGCCATCTGCTTTCACAGGAGCAAATGCAACTATTGTGCCGTCCGATTCCATACCAGGAGTGGTAGAAACTGCTGTGCCATCTGGTTCTATACCAGGAGCAAATGTTTCCATACCAGGAATGATAGAAACTGCTGTGCCGTCCGATTCCATACCAGGAGCAAATGCTTCCATACCAGGAGTGATAGAAACGATTGCTCCGTCTGTTTCCATACCAGGAGCAAATGTTTCCATACCCGGAGTAATAGAAACTATTGCCCCGTCTGTTTCCATACCAGGAACCAATGCTTCCATACCAGGAGTGATAGAAACTGCAGTGCCATTTGATCCCATACCAGGAGCAAATGCTTCCATACCAGGTGGGATAGCAACTGCTGTGCCATCTGATTTGCTACCAGGAACTGCAATTCCATCGGGTGCAGTCGGGGGAGTTGGGACAGGTGCACCTACTACTGCAGCACAATGCGTGGACAATCCTGGCGAGATTCAAGTGGGGATTGATGTACAATTACTCTTTTCAGACGGACTCTTCCAGACCTGCACCGAGACGGATCTGTTTTTGGTTTCTCAAACCATTGAAGTTATGATCAACGCAGCCTTTCCAACTGCTGTTCCAGATTGGCAGGGCACAGCCCTTTTTGGCCCGGTCACTTTTGATACGCTGCAAACTGTGGATTATACCAATCCATTGGCAGCTCCTATTGTACGGCAGTACCATACGTCCTCCCCGATTTCGCCGGAAAAGGGCAGAAGAAATCCCACTCAGTTTTCTGGATTCCAAACCACTGACTCTTTTCATCCTCGTGCTACCGCGGACAATCGACTGAGACCAAGAATAGCAAAGCCACAACTGCGACGGTTTATTCCTTCCCACCCCCAGTCACCTATTGCAACACAGCCACGTGGTCAGCGGCAGCGGTCACTACAGGGCACATGTCCGGCGCGACCAACGCAATGCCCGGTAACTGTCAATGGTTGCTTGTTTGCGTGTTCCACAGCATATACTACCAACTGCGGAACGGGGGATACAACAAACTGGGCGAACTTGGGAATCGAGGTTGCCATTGCAATTGCTACGCTAAATTTGCCCTGCATGGGAGCACCAAATGTGCCGAACGTTGTTGTGAATACGTTTTAGAGAACGGGTAAAATCTGAGTCAAGGACTCAGAGCGTTGACGAGGCAAAGAAGTTACTACAGCACATGCTTCCTCAAAATGAATTCTCGTGCATTTGTATTTCTAAAAATTAGACCAATTTACTTCATAGATATGTTCTTTTTTCACCGCATTGCTGGTGGGATGGTGCAGGTCCTAAATCTGGCTTTCTGTGGTCCGCTACATGATTGGCCCCTGCTATCATGTTCGCCCTTTTTTCTGGATGTCAGAATGTGTGTGCGTCGAGCGTAAGTGTCCCGGCACAATCAGTTTGCGAACGAAAGGCAAACCTGGGAGACATAAAGCCAACAAGGGAAATCAAAGACTATTAAATCTGTCATCGACACCAAGATGACCTCATTAATAGACTGGGTTATCGAACAATTGTCTCTGGGAAGCACATGTAATATTTCACCACCACAACCAACCAGTGCCAGCTTTTCTAGACTTCTCTTGCCCAGCACTGTGGCAAAAGCAGTACCAATCGTATGACTTGAACCACCCCAGCTCACAAAATGGAAGCGAACGGAAACAGTGTAATCGAATAACAAGATTGTTTGTTTATCATCGTGCCAACAAATCAAACTAGTCACCACTGGCGTAAACGAATATGTACTGCATTTGGTCACATTTTCCTGTTGCATCCGTTAAAATAATTCAACGAAGCAAGTTTTCATATCCCGAACTCGTGCACCTTTTGTGTCACAAAAATAAAAAAAAGCGAAACTTCAAACCAATAGAGTGACTAGTCAACGCAGAGCATGAAGTACCTATTGAATCTCGTACAAGCGCTGCTGTTTGTTGTGGTGGGTTGCTGCGGCACTGTACTAGCAAATAATGGGCGTGAAGTCCGCTTTGAGGCTAGATCCTCCTCTGCTGGTGGCGGGCTCCGTCGACTCAGTAGGCATGACGAAAGAAGGCTCATGATGAGCAGCAAGAGTATGATGAGCAAGAGCAAGATGTCATCCTCATCTAGTAGAAGCGAACGTACCGATGCGCCCACGGCGGATGCGACTATGGGTGGGACAGAAGTCCCCGATATCAGCGGCTCCAGTAGAAGCAAAAGCAAGAGTATGATGAGTAAGAGTATGATGAGCAAGAGCAAGTCATCCTCCTCGTCTAGAAGCCAACGTACGGATGCCCCCACGACGGGTGTGACAATGGATGGGACAGATGGTCCCAGCGTCCGCTCCAGAAGCTCCAGTAAAAGCAAGAGTATGATGAGCAAGAGTATGATGAGCAAGAGCAAGCCCAGCAGTAGAAGCCAACGTACGGATGCACCCACAGCGGGTATGACAGATGGCCCCGTTGTCACCATGAATCCTACCAACGCTGCGACAGATGCTCCAGGCCAGGGTGACGGTGACGGTCCCATAGTTCCGCCAGGCGACGAAGCTCCGGTAGAAGAAACTGCAGCACCTACAGAAGCCCTTCCTACACCCCCTCCTACAAGTCCTGCTGGCCTGGGCCCACCAAGGCCTGATGACTTCGAGTGTCAAGAGAACCCTCAAGACTACAACGTCAATATCGATGTTCAGATTGAGTACCCCGATGATGAATTTGCGGCCTGTGACGATGAAGCTCAAGATTCCAATATCAATGCCGTCATTTCGGATGCTTTGAATGCAGCCTTCCCCACGACTGTGAGCGACTGGGATGGAGATGCTCTTTTCGGTGATTTCGTATTTGATGGCGACCAAGAGGTGAATAACGTGGATCCCTTTGGCGGTTTTCGCCGTAAACGCTATTTGAGAGTTTTCACCCGCCCAAGCCAAATCGATGACAAACGTCGACGACGTCTGCAAGAAGGTACTTGTCCATCTCGCGCTGATGTCGAATGCACCACTGACTATTGTCGATGGGGGTGCGTTACGGCAGCTACCACAGATTGTGGAACCTCCAGCTTGGTGAATTGGCCCAATCTGGCAGAGGATATCCGCGCCGAACTCGCCGCCTTGGGCTATGACTGTTTGGGCATTCCAGATCAACTTCAAGTCGTACTTCTCGTCGACGACCCGGAAGCACCTGGTGCTGCTCGGTCCTTTTCAAGCAACTCTCTTGCTGACAATCCAGAAGGCGAAAAAGTCGATGAAAATGACAATGAAAATGACAATGAAAATCCCGATGAAAACGTCAATGACAATGTCAATGAAGATCCCAATGCACTTCTCGTCAACTCTGAAGCAGAGCAAGATGAAGCTGTAAACGATGCCACGACAGCTACGTTCAGCATCAACTCAGAGTTAGATTTTGAGGTAAGACAGTTCGCCAGCAGAGTTGTGCTTTGAGTTTGGTGACATTGCAGAATGTAATTGCAACGTCTTGGTTACTCTTCTGTGTGTCCTCACCGTTTCCACTCCTTGTACTACATTCGCAGTTCTTTGCCGGAAAGGGCGGACGAACTCCGTCGCAGGACGAAATTGATGGGTTGATTCGGAAAACCATACTCTTTTTTACGGACTTGCTCTCGGCTCCTGAATCAGACACTGCGGAAGATTTTCTTTCGTTTGACATGACCGAAATCGAATCCAGCTATGATGACGCGGACCCCGATGCTCCCAAGTTTACCATGAATTTTTCATCGTTGGTGGAAATGAAGATTGGTACTGCTCAAACGGAGCATACCATTGCCGACATCATGGGCGATGCAAGCTTTCGCGATTTCATTGGGCACTATGTGTGGGAGTCTAAACCATGGCAACGGAATGAGTTTCACGACACTCACGCGGTGCATTTCAAAGCCACCGGTAGAGGCGCACGGTTGCTTTCGTGGTGGCCGTTTCGTCATCTCTTTTAAAATTGGTCCAGGCGCTATTCGTGATGTACAATATGATATGCCAGTTCAACTAGTATAGAAGGCATTATTTTCATTTAATCAATGGGGAGTTTGACAGTGCATTGACTTTGCAAATGGCTTACCACCAGCTTTTATGTGAGCAAAATCGGGTGGCGAGGCGTGATAAACAAAAATAATTGCAGTGTTACATTTATTGAGCTAGCAGTTAGGCAGGCTACTTGCTGTACCATCCCAGATGATGCTTCAGGCTATCTTCATGTTGATTGGCTGGGCCGGGTCAACTTGGGTTGCAAAGCATTTGGCACATTAGTCATATTTCTCACCTTGTTTAATAAGTCTTTGCACTTCACCAATGTGTAGTTGCGTTCTGACATTGCACTTTTGTTGAGTTTTTTTCAATGGGAAGAGCCTTTCCATGTTCAAAATCAGCAAAATCTGTTTTCAACTTCTCTCACATTGGTTCTTTATGCATCTTCAAAGTGCTCATCGCACTGGAAAAGCTCGTCAGCTTTTTGCCCTGTTCAATTCATGCATGAACCACCATCTCCAATTTGCGGACTGCAAATGTTTTGTTGGCTTTTCCTCAACATTCAATCCGCACAAAAATCTGTGAAGTCAACACAGGGTTGCAAAAAAGGACATTGTCTTCTCCAAACTAAATTGTGTCCATGTTGAAAACCAGAGAATGTCCCAGACACGAACAAAGATGTCAATTGCAAACACTTGCCCCTGATTGTTGGGGTTGGTTTTCACCCCATTGTGCATTGTGCATAGTCACACCAACAGAATTGACATTGGTGCGATTGCCACACCAGCAAAGACTTGACACCAGAAAGCCTAAAACATGGAGAAATCCCAAAGCACAAGTGAAGAGTTGTTGTGTTGCACCTTCCTGCAGACAAATCTGTTGCGAGCACCAACAAGAAGTTGTTGCCAAACAACAATTGTGCATGGTTGCTGTTTGTGATGACCAATTTGACTTTTTAGTGGAGAAACACAATGGTTCACACATGAGGCAAACCAAGCACATGCAGGCTGTGACTTGGAACTCAAACTGAAGATCTCAGACACACATGCTAACCATTTTGGGGCCAGCACAACCCAACATGCAAAACTGTGGCCATCAGCACCATCTCGTCACCTGACAACAAAAAATGATCCTAAGTTAAATCCATTTGCATGGTTTTTCCATTTGCTAAGATGTGCCCATTGCATGTGAAGACACCTGCCATGATCCAAAGCTGCATGCAATCTCATGTTGTCTGTGACAGTTCAAAACTTCCAACTTCTTGATCATCCATCGAAGAGTTATCAAAACGAAACAAATTGAACTCAAAAAAGGGATTGTACCAAATGCAACCATGTGAGTGGTGTTCATGTCAACGTCATTTGCACAAGAGATGCAGCTAACTGAAGCGAACGCTGCACCCAAACAGAAAAGCAACATGGTTTGGCATTGAATTGCTGAAATGTTGCCAAAAATCTCATTGTTGCTCCTTTGTCAAAGTGTTTGCAGACAATTAGGGAGAATGTTGCCCTCAATTTCTTCTTTGTGCCACGTGAACTTTTGGACATTTTTGGTTTATCTGAGAAAAGTTTTGGGGTTTTGAGTCTGTTGCGAGACAAGGTCATCAAGGAAAAAAGGTTTGGTTTTCAGGCAAAGGCAGCTGCCAAACCAGCATTGATGCAAATCATGTTGTTCTGCAGACCAAGCACAGACAGATTGACTCCCAACTCACTGTGAATGACACAACATGTGCCGAACTTTGAACAATGTACAGTGAGTGCTCGCTAAAATTCAGCGATTTTGGCACGACTCGAAAATTTAACACGAGGCATTGGGTCAAAACAACACTTCCATGGTGTTACCCTGTTAAACTTCTGCCACAGTTATGTAAGGAACAGACCACTCTCTAGCTAGATGACCCATGCAAAGTGCACTCATTGTAGTCTAATGTAGCTCCAATAAGCTTTACATGTCCTTAATGGTCTTTCTTTTGTTAGATCTGGGGTGAAACCCTTAAATAATCGATTTTTGGCCATAGCTAACTAAAAAAAAATTGTTAAGGACATGTCAGAGTAGTTCTGGTGCTATTAGCATGTAGGCAAGACGTTTTGTATGGGATGTAGTAGCTAACATTAGACCTATTGTGTCCCGCATCTCAGTTGAATGTTGCACCGGTGACCGTGGAAAGTGTTGTTTTGACCCAATACCTCGTGTTAAATTTCAGTCGTGCAAAAATCGCTAGGAGATGTCGCTGTAGATTCTTAAGGCAACTGAAACCCTTGGCGTTGACACTGTGTTCCATGTCCTTGGTAGGTCCTTGTTATGCTCTTAAAACAATAACTACCAAGTTAAGCTAGATAAAGAGGATGCAGTTGATTAGTATCGTTTTCGTCAAACTATTTTCTTAAGTGCTACATCTGCAAATCCAATAATTCTGCATTATGAGCTCCTGGAGATTTAAATCGGCTTACACGCAATCGAATGGAGTAGCAATAACAATAGATTGGCTAGTAGCAAGGAAAGACGAAAGGGAACTACATTAAAATGCTGGCGGTGTTTATCATCAGTATCTAGCAAGCACCACAAATCCATTCCCATAAGCTATCGTCTTCCTCCTCGTCCATCACGACAGGAGTTTCATAAACGTCGACTACCCTGAATGGGGTTTTCCAAACAAAAGCCTTGACTTCTTCTCGTCGGCGGGCATCCAACTCTTTGCGAAGCCAGTGAGCATAGTCGGACTCCAGCAACGCCGACAAAGTGATACAAGCATCAGAATCGTGCGAAGAAGCAACCTTGATAGACTTTGGATTCGGTTCCTGATTGGTCGGTTGAGCATCCAATCCAACCAGCGGAACGTGCATGTGAGAAACGCAGCGGCGGGATTTTCCACGACGCTGCCGATGTTCAAATAATCGAATCTCCAAGGACGACAAGTCCAGAGAACCACTAATGGGTATCTCATGTCGAAGAGTGTCGCCTAATTTGGGGGTGAAACTGTCTTGTTGGGAGTCCCACGTCAAAAGGACGTTCTCTGTGATGCCGTCATAACAGAGCTGCACTGTCCAAGTGGACTTCTGACTGAGACCAGTTCCATACTGGACCGCCACAGATAAAAGGGATGGCTGAAACTCTTCTGGTCGTTCAACTCGGTAGGGCGGTTCCAAAAGAGCGACTTCCATCCCGTCAGGACGCTGCAGAATAGCGTGGTTACCGTCAATAACATTTCGGACAGCACATGGAGGCAGATCCGGAGGCAAAGGTTGCATCTTTCGAGGCGACGCTACCCTTCGAGGAATGTGCTTGCACTTGGAATAGAATGATTCGTGACACATCTTGCGAAGAACCACTAATGTCACCTTGCCAGTTCTCGATGTATCCCAGCGCAACAAGATTCCATACTGCATCGACAGAAAGCCCATACGAAGTTCGATAATGGACCGAGTCTCTGTAAAGTTTGGGAATACCTCCGCCACTCGGGCAGGCCTTCGTTTCATGTCCGCGGTGCCTTTGTTCTTGTTCTCTTCTCCAAAGGCGACTCTCGTTAAGACAGCCATCTTTTGCTCCAGCTTCAGAAGACAGTGCTCACGTCCCTTCGCACAAATGTTGGACCCGGCTGGTTCTCCTTTGCCTTTGTCCTTCTGAAGCCGGCACTGCGGATGGATGAAGGACGACGCCGGTGGAAAGTGGGCTTCTTCCAAATCTGAGAGAGAGACACGGACAGCCTCGTTGCTGTGTGAACCACTACTGTTTTTCTTGGTGATAGTGGACCCCACAGTGGATCGGCTACTAACGGAAGAGTTGGAACTGAGCTTTCTCTTCAGTGCTTTTCCTCCTCCTTCGCTGCCGCCCTTTGAGAGAGCAGGCATGACTCGTCTATGAAGTTTCAGCTGTCGTGGTCTCTTGTGCCCTCGTTTGCTGCTTGCAGACATCTCGGTGAAGTTCGATTCATCGTCGTGCGCGGGATGAGATGACCCAAAGGAGTCGTCGTTGACAGTTGACAGAGATGTGCTAAGAAGCTGAGAGTTCGATGAGATGTTGGAGAAGCTGAACGAAGAGGCGCTCGAGTCGATGTCCGCCGCCGAAAGAGGATCGTTCGCCTTCTTGGATTGCTCTGCCATAAGGGATTCGAGCAATTGGTCATGCAAATGAGCATAGTCGATTTCGTGCAAATCGGGCTCCTTGTGAGGATCTAGTGGTATTCTATAAGGTGTATGGTTTTTACCAAATACCTTCTTAGGCACGTTCTCGTCGCAACCAAAGAAGTCCAAGCCTTGATCGATCCATTCCATGATCACAGCTTTGTTTTTATCGTTCATTAGCGGGTTGTTTGGATCCCACCAAGTCTCATGTTGGTGGGGGTGGCGTTGTTGGTAGTGGTGGTCTCTTCTATCACTGTTGAACGATGCGTTCGGTGCCACTGTCATGGTTAGTCAATCAATTAATGAATCAATACAAGTTCTACTCGGCTACTAGATAGCTACAACTCCAACTATCATGGGGACCACGTGTGATAACTTATAAGCTGCGCACTCTTGCTACTTTGGTTGTCTGCTGTTGCAATGACCGTGTGTGTCAAAGCACGAAGGAGTGAGTGCCGTAGAGTGTGCTACGTTACCAGTGAGTACTAGTGAGTATGTTACCGGACTGTTACCGGTACTGGATGGGTGAGTGGTTCGAATAAGGAGACTACAGCTACACGAACTGATAGTACTGTTTGCTCTTCTGAGAGTGTCGACGAAGAGTTTTTCGCCTGTCACGTTGGCTGGCCACGTTACGTCAAAAATCATCAAAAAACTGAGCTAACGGTAGCACCTAATCTTGCGCGCCAGCCAGTCGTTTAATTTGAATCAAGTCACATAAAAGGCATTTATGTTTGAATGAAGGTATCCGTAGGCAAGACTCATGGTAAAGGAACGGGAAATTATTGCGTCGGAGCTCTCGATGGTCGGAGTACAAGTTGGATGGTGGTCGGACGTTTTCCGAAACAAGTACAAGTCCTTCCGGCTTGTTCCTACAGTACTAGCTAGTACTGAAGCACAGTGAACTGTACGAAAACGATAATGACTCCTTCTAAGGAAGACGAGAGCCGCTCCTTGCCGCCCATTGACCTAATCGACTCCTAATTGATATTGGACTGCCAATCTGCCATTGGCACTTCGAATTCATTCCGATCGAAAAACTTGGTCTCACATGCGACCGCTCTGATGGGAAGTTAACAGTTTTCAGTTTTGAGAAGTGGATCTGTTCAAAACAAAACAAAACTCTCTCTTGAAAGGTGTTGATCTGCAACCATGTCATGTGGACGGTCGCGAAAGTGAAATCTGCAGAATCTTACCAATGAGACTCTTTCCCCCAGCATTCACCAGAATGATGCATTTTGGTAGACCATGTGGGTCGCACAGCAATGGCTTGTTGACAGAGAAGTGAATGCAGGCAAAGACAGATTTTCTAGACAAACTTGGACTTTGATAGCCCAATTTGTGCTCCCAGTCTATGCAAGTGCAAATGTGCTCTAAGGTGTCTTCCTTGGGACCAGAAACAACATTTTCCATGTCAACAATCGCTTTTTGAATAAAAGGTTCAGAATGGTCTTTATCATCTTCGTCTGAATCATTCTTGCAATGCCCCAAATGTGGCATGACAAAGAGCATCCTCAAATGGGACTCATGTTTGTGATTGATTTACGGAACTGGCACTCCTTAGTGCCACAGGAATAACTGATGTCAGTCCTAGCATTCACATCAAGGGAAGAAGGTTGCTCAGGAGAGTGATGACGGAATGCATCATTGTGGATGATGTCAGACTAAACACCTATGCACATAATGGGTGCATGTCACAACCCCTGGATAACATCTAGAATATGTTTTGTTCCTTTTGGCATAGCACGAGCTATCATTGTAAACAATGATCATTAACAAAGGCAATAAAGATGTGAGACATAGTCATATGGAACGTCGGATCCATGACTGAATCGATCACGATCTCTAGAACGTCCAGCAGGCAACAG
>ENA-ORBV01003978-ORBV01003978.1-microbial-mat-metagenome-genome-assembly--contig:-NODE-3978-length-28954-cov-5.917027_pt1 | contig 28954 bp, 28 predicted proteins | sample MGYA00237777_ERZ505514 | MGnify/ENA primary metagenome ERZ505514 (study PRJEB26160, sample SAMN06269048) | microbial mat metagenome | isolation source: Oligotrophic lake microbial mat | place... | reverse complement strand
GCCGAGCATCACTATCACGTCGCGCGTGTCCGCCCGCATCGACGCCAGGAGCGGAATCAACGACACCGTGGCCGTCACATCATCACCCAAGCCGCGTTGGCGCAGGGACGGGTCGAGCGCGGGCCGCAGCTCCGTAGCCGCCGCGTCGATTGGCGTGCCCTCGGGGAGCCGGATCAGGATCCCGTAGTTGGTGCCGCCCCCTTCTCCCGTGGTTGATGTGCGCAGTGGTGTCCAGACGTCCGCATCTGCCGTGCTCTGAAATCCCTCCGGCATGATGCCCACAACCTGCCACGCTTCGCCCCGCAGGAGAAGGGTTCTGCCGATCACGTCTGTGGCGCCGGCAAAGAGCGTCTGCCACAGGGCATGACTCAACATGGCGACTGCGGGCCCGCCCGGGACATCTTCTTCCGGCAGAAACTCCCGACCCACCTGTGGCGATACGCCCAGTACGCGAAAGAACCCAGCGCCGACGCGTTGCTGATCGACGAACATCGCCTGTCCGTCCATCGCGAGGTTCACGCCGGACGCCCAGTTTGAGAACACGGCCGCACGAGGTTCCCATGTGGTTCCCTTCAGCGCCATCCACGTGAAGCCATCGTGCGACGTGCCGGAGGATGCGCCACGAGGCGACGCGATGTCCGCCTGCAGCAGATGTAACTCGCCCGGCTTCGGATACGGCAGCGGCGTCAATAGGAGGCCGTTGGCCAGACTGAACACAGCGGTGTTGGCGCCAATCACCAGCGCCAGCGTGGCCACAGCGGTCACGGTGAACGCGGGCGACCGGCGCAACATGCGCAGAGCATACCGCCCGTCACGCACAAGGATGTCAAGCACGGGGATCTTCTGCATCTCATCCACCTCTTCGCGGGTCGAACGGGGATTGCCGAACAGCAGGCGTGCCTGCCGTCGGGCGTCGGCGGGCGGGACGCCACGGCCGATCAGATCGTCAATGTGATGGGCCAGGTGCGACTGCACCTCTTCCTCACGGTCGCGATCGTGACGACGACGGATGAACCAGGGAGTCCAGGCCATGACAGGGCGCCTACACCGGTCGCATGACACGTTTGACGGCGCGGGCGAGTTGTTCCCATCGCGTCGCTTCGGCCAGTAACTGCTTCTTGCCTGCCGGTGTCAGTGTATAGAACCGGGCGCGGCGGTTGGATTCCGACGTCCCCCAGTACGACCCGATCCAGCCGCGATCCTCAAGACGCTGCAGCGCCGGGTACAGCGAGCCCTGCTCGACCTGCAACACATCATCGGATCGCCGCGCAATCGTGGAGGCAATCGCGTACCCATGGGCCGGTCCCAATTGCAGCGTCTGCAGGACCAGCAGATCCAGCGTGCCCTGCAACAAATCACCACTGGTCTGTGGCGCACGTCTCGTCATATCTGCTCCTGCTTCACTAGAAGTCCTAATGGAGAGCTTGGACGGAGTGTCGGCAGAAAAGGTTGCGTGGCCGTCTGGACTGGGCGGGCAGCAGCCGAAGCACCCGAACCCGGAACCATGAACCTATAATGCGGGTGCATGCAGGGCACCCTCGTTCATCAGTACAAGATCCTCCGGCAACTGGGCAGCGGCGGCATGGGGGTGGTCTACGAGGCCCAGGACACCAGGCTGGGCCGGAATGTCGCCATCAAGTTTCTGCCCGAATCGCTGAACCTCTCGCCCGACCTGTCCGAGCGTTTTGAACGGGAGGCCAAGCTGGCCGCGTCCCTCAGCCATCCCAACATCTGCACGGTCCACGACAGCGGGATCTTCGAGGGACGCCGCTTCTTCGTGATGGAGTTGCTCGAGGGTGATTCGCTCAAGGCACTGATTGCAGGTGAGCCCCTGCCGGTGGATCAGATCCTGGAAGTCGGCTGCCAGATCGCCGACGCCCTCAGCGCCGCCCACGCCAAGGGCATCGTGCATCGCGATCTCAAGCCCGCCAACATCTTCATCAACACCCGCGGCCAGGCCACACTCCTGGACTTCGGCGTGGCCATGGCGGGCACCGAACACGCCGCCGCCGCCGAAACGCGCGTGGCCTCCGAGTCGCTGACGATGCCGGGGACGGCGATTGGGTCGGTGAACTACATGTCGCCCGAGCAGGCGCGCGGGGAGGCGCTCGACGCCCGGACGGACCTCTTTTCGCTCGGCCTCGTGCTCTACGAAATGGCCGCCGGGCGCCAGGCCTTTGGCGGACAGACCACCGCGGTTGTGTTTGACGCCATTCTGAATCGTGATCCCGTGCCCCTGCAGCAGGTGAACCCTGCGGTGCCGGTCGATCTCGTGCACATCATCACGCGCGCGCTCGAGAAGGACCGCAAGATGCGGTATCAGACGGCCGCCGACCTGTTGTCGGAGTTGAGTCGCCTGCGTCGCGACACCACCGGCCGCCCGGCGGCGACTGTTGCCGCGATCACCTCAACGCCTTCGGCCCGTCAGCCGCTGCCTTTTCCCGCGCAGTACTTCAAGCCGATGGGGATCGCCCTGCTCGTCCTCGGCCTCGCAGCCGCGGGCTACTGGTATTGGCTCAGGAGCTCAACGGCCACGTTCACCGAGCGCGACCTGGTCGTCATCGCCGACTTTGACAACAAAACAGGCGATCCGGTGTTTGATGATGCGTTGCGGCAGGCGGTATCGGTACAGCTGCAGCAGTCGCCGTTTGTGACGCTGCTGCCGGACTCGACGATTCAGCGGACACTGCGGCTGATGTCGCGCCCTGCCGACCAGCCACTCGACAGTGCGACCTCGCGGGAACTCTGTCAGCGTGCAGGCGCGAAGGCCTCAGTGGAAGGATCAATCGCGCCGCTGGGTACTGCGTACGTCATCTCGCTTGGCGTGTATAACTGCGAATCCGGTGCCTCTCTGGCACAGGAGCAGGCACAGGCCGCATCAAAAGAAGCCGTCCTGGCGACCATGGGAGCGGCAGTCACAAGTCTGCGTGAACGACTCGGCGAGTCCCTGGCGTCGATCCAGAAGTACGACGTGCCGATCACCGATGCGACGACGGCGTCGCTGGACGCGTTGAAGGCGTACGGTCTGGCACATCGCACGCGACAGACCAAGGGCGACGAGGCGTCGATCGCCTTCTACCAGCAGGCCATCACCCACGACCCCACATTTGCGCTGGCCTACGCCAAGCTGGGCGTGGTGTCGGCCAACATCGGCAGGACCGACGACTCGCGCAAGTACACCGAGCAGGCGTATGCCCTGCGCGATCGCGTCAGCGAATATGAGCGCCTGTACATCGAGTGGAGTCACGCGTCACGTGTCACCAATGATCGGGATCTGGCCAGGCGAACGCTCGAGATGATGGTGACCGCGTATCCCGGCGACTACGCCGCCCGGAACAATCTCGGTGTGTTGCTGATGCAGATCGCCGACTTCGGCAAGGCGCTCGATCAATACGAGGCGGCGATGGCCATCGCACCAGGGGAGCCGTTGCCCATCAGCAATGCCGCCTACGCCATGATGTTCATGGGCCGACTCGACGACGCGTCTGTGCTGGTCGACCGCGCACTGGCCGTGCGCCCTGATCCCAATCTCGCGATTGCGCGCTGGTCGATCGCTCGCGTCAACGGCAACCCGCGTACGGCGGAATTCGAGAGTGCCGCGCGAAGTCTGGCTGCCCCGCAGCAGCTCCTGTTTGCTGATGCGAACCTGGCCGTGTGGGACGGGCGTCTGACCGACTATCGGCGCATCGTCGAACAGCTGCTCGCACAGGCGCGGGGGAGCTCGGACACCGATCTGACCGAAGGCATCGCCGCCGGTGAGACGATCACCATGGCGGTGGTGCAGCGCGGGGACTGGGTGGCGAAGGTCAAGGGTCTCATGGGTCCGGACGTGCCGCCGCAGGGTGTGGCACAAATCGCCGCGTCCCTGGCCGTCATCGGCGAAATCGACTCGGTCCGGACCTGGGTCCCACAACTCGAAAAGATGGACCCGACTGATCCCCAGCAGATGCAGCCCTCCCTCGTGGCACGTGCACTCGTGATGGCGGCCGACGGGCGCAGCCGTGAAGGGATCGCGCTCATCGAGAGCTACCTGGCGCAGAATCCCCGGTCACTGGAGTTGCACTACTACCTCGGCCTGCTTCGCGAACGCTCGGGCGCGACTGACGACGCCATCACGAGTTATCGCGCTGCGATCCAGTCAGCGAACGCCCTTGGGCCCAACCCGGCGGTCATGGCCGCACGCCTCGGCCTCGGGCGACTCCTGAAGCAGAAGGGTGATGTCGCGGGCGCGAACGAACACTTCGACGTCCTGCTCAAACAGTGGGAGAAAGCCGACGCCGACTTCCACATGTTGCAGCAGGTCAAGGCCGCGCGTTAACGCGGCTCTCCATCGGCCATCAGGGCCGGCGCAGCCACGGAGCCGGGGCGCGGACCACCTGGCGGCGATCACCGGTAACACATACAACGGGGAATGGATCTTCAGATTGACCAGCATCGTGATGGCCAGGCCCAGGGCCACGGCCGGGCCGTACGGCCCCCGGCATGTCAGCGACAACAACGCGAGCGCGATACCGATCAGTTGCAGAGGCTCTGGGCGATTCCAGTAGCTGGCGTGACCAAACAGCAGCCCCCCGCCACGGTCAGTGCGAGCTGCATCACGGCGACAGCCGAGCCATGCCTCCTGACGCAGGCGACGGTGAACAACACGCAGAACGTGACACCGGCGAAGGCGCCCGCCAGCGTGCTGCCGGCGATCACCTCGGGCCACATCGCGACCCACACCGCAGGCACGAGGTCGGCGTTCGGGCCCTAGATCGAGGCGTATTGTGCGGCGTTCTGCGGATCAGCAGCTACCACGCAATGATCACCACGGCGAGTGCGATCATCCACCGGACCACGAGAGGGGTCGCCTGGCTAGTGCCCGGGATGGTCGGCTGTCGTGCGAGGTGCCGCGGGTGCGACGCCCGTCGGGTCGGCCGGATATACCGATCCGACCACGTACTTCGGACGGCCCTTCACTTCCTCGAAGATGCGTCCGACGTACTCGCCGACCAGCCCCATGCAAAACATGTTCAGCCCACCAAAGAACAAGATCAGGACGGCCGTCGTCGGCCACCCGGGCACGTAGTACGCCGGGGCAAACAGGCGAATCGCGACGATGACCGCGGCGTAGACGAGCGAGAGACACACCGTGATCATGCCAAGACCCGTCACGAGCCGGAGGGGCAGCACCGAAAACCCGGTGATGGCATCAGTCGCAAAGAGGAGCATCTTGCGGATCGAATATTTGGCCTTGCCTGCTTCTCTCTCCTTGCGATCGTAGAGGACGGCGATCTGCCGGCCGCCAATCCAACTGACCATGCCGCGAATGAACCGGTGCCGCTCCGGCATCGCACGAAGAACGTCCACGACACCACGATCCATCAACCGGAAATCGCCCGTGTCGCGCGCGATCCTCGCATGGGACATCCAGCCCATGATGCGATAAAACAACGAGGCCGTGACCCGCTTGAAACCACTCTCCCCTTCCCGTTCGCGTCGTTGACCGTACACCACCTGAAAGCCGTCTCTCCATCGGCTGATCATCTCGGGAATGACTTCAGGCGGATCCTGGAGGTCGGCGTCGATCAGCACCACGCCGTCGCCCTGGGCGTAGTCCAGGCCGGCGGTGACCGCGTTCTGATGACCGAAATTCCTGAACAGAGACACCAGCCGGAATCCGTCGTACCGCCGGCAGAGGTCGAGCGCCACCTGCCCTGTGCGGTCGCTGCTCCCGTCATCCACGAGAATGACCTCGTAGCGCAGTCCAAGTCCGCCCAGCACGGTGCGCATGCGCTCGGCGAACAGAGGCAGCACCTCTTCTTCGTTGTAGCAGGGAACGACGACTGAAATGACGGGCTTCATGACCTGCGTGGATTCCGACCGATGATAGCGACATTCCAGCACATCGCGCGCAGAAACGGAATCCAGCGGAGCGCCCACGTGTCGACGCGTTCCAGCGGATTGTAGATCCACGTCCAGCGGTCCCCCTCTTCAACCACGGTCTTCCAGAATCGCTCCCGATTCGGATTGCGCCGCTGCAACACCATCAGCACAAAGACCGCCAGCGTGAACAGCCAGAAGTAGCGACTGGACGAGGTCGCGAAGTGCGATCGAATTTCTCGAACATCCGCCAGGGTCAACGGGTGTTCATCGTCGGTTCGGACCGCCATCGCAATCCTGCGATAGATGTTGATCACCGGGTTGTGCGCCACCGGATCCCAGCTCGCAAACACGCCATCATCGGACAGATGGGCCACCAGTTGTGTCATGGTGCGGGGAATATCCACGTGGTGCAGCGCGTTCCCGATGTAGATGATGTCGAATCGAGTGCCCTCCGGCAATTCGAACGACTCTGACGACGACAACACGGTGGTCAGCGTGACATGGTTGGCAGCCGCCAACTCGCGTGTGTGGGCGAGCATGCCTGGCGACAGGTCGCTCGCGGTAACCTGGGCACCACACAGCGCAAAGTACACGGAGGCCTCTCCCAGACCGCAGCCGACGTCCAGCAGACGTTTGCCACGCACGTCGCCAAGGGTCCGGGCAATAAAGCGCATTTCTGGCGCGGTGCAGGCCTCGTTCATCTTGCGCACGTCCACCGTCTCTGGACGCACACTGGTCGCCCACTCGTCGTGGAAGTCGGCCTCGCTTCGCAACCGTGCCGACTCGGCCGTTCCTGCGGCATCGTGCGGCGACGGCGCTGTCCTGACCAGGTGCGCCTGATCGGCCGCCTGCAGCACGCGGTCCCTGAAAAACGCGGCGTTGTGCTGCAAGGTGGCATCGGCCTCCTGAAACACGAGCGGCGCCTGCAGGACCCGGTGACGTGCGTTGTCCCCACGCTGATACAACGTGGCATCTCGCACGGTGAACCGGAGTGTCCCAGGCGTCGGGTACTGGTGACGCACCTCGACGGCGCCATTCCCGAGATCTGAAAACGAGAGGGTGTCAACAAACCGTGTCCACTCCGCGGCGGATCGTGCGTCACGGGCTCGGCACTCGGTGGCCGCGACCAGAAAGTGATGCACGGCGCTGTGAAACAGGATCTTCTTAGGCACGGACGGCCTCGTCGCGTCGGATGTTTTCAGCCAGGCTCAGAAGCGCCTCATAGGAGACGGGCCAGGGCTTTGGCGGAGGCGACGTGAAGAACTGTTGCACACGCTGGACCGTGGCGGCAAAAAACCGCGTGGAGATCGTGATCTCCGGATAACTGCCATACATGCAACCGACGCATGCGGACGTCACGCCGTGCACCGTCCGTCGAAAAGTCCTGTCTCTGAACGTCTTCGGAAAGTCGGGAGCGAACGTCTGGACCCCGGCAGACAGGCGATGGTCGCAGCACGGGGCAAAGTCGCCATTGGGCAGGACCGCGAAGTAAAGATTGGGGCTGTCACACACCCCGCCGTTTTTGGCGCGCCAGGTCGTGGGTTCGCCGATGATGAACCGCTGAATATCATCGAGGTACCGATCGCTGTCGTAGAGCAGCGCGCCGGCGCGTCGCATCTGGCGCACAGTCGCCAGAAGTGTCGCCACCGCCTCATACTCTTCTGGTGTGAAACGCAGGCTCTGATCGAACGTTCTGAAGTTCATCGGTGTCGAATGCGTGGTCACATGAATGGGCACAAGGGATGTGAACCACCCAATTTCACTGCCAAACCGAATGACCTCGGGGATGTCACGCAGGTTGGCCCGCTGGAGCACACACCCCAGCGCGGCAAAACTCCCGGTCTTGGAAAGGTATTTGGTACACGTGGCAATGGTCCTGAGGGCTTCGTGCCACGACTTGCCAAAGCCGCCGTTGATATGGTCCTGCGCGTCCGGTCGCAGAGAATCGAGTGAGATGGAAATGTCGTTGCCGCCATACTCGATGGCCTTCTGAATTTGTTCCTGGCTGGCATGCCCGTTGGTCTGCATCCGGACGTGGATGCCCCGCTCCGTGAACGCCTGGATGATTTCCGGCAAGTCCTGCCGGGCAAACGGCTCCCCACCGGTCAGCAGAATGATGGCGACCTTGAGCGTGGCGAAGTTGTCGGCAATCTGCTTGATTTCATCCAGCGTGCACTCCCGAACGTCCGAGTTGGCGTAGATGATGTTGCACTGCTGGCACGTGAGATTGCAGCGCGCGGTCACGTAAAACTGGACGTACACCGGGACGTCGTGCGTGAGCACGGCGCGCGCCAGTGTGAATTTGGAGAGCTTTGAGAACACATCGGAAGTCTACCCCCGTACAACCCGGGGGACGTCGCCTGGACGGTCGGATCCACGTGGACCCTGGCGCTGACGGGTGGAGCACACCGCCGCTGAGGGCGCCTCGCTGGCAGATTCAGAGAAACGACAACGCGCTGTTGCGGAAGTTGCCGCCGAGAATCGGAATCGAATCTGCGCCGAGCCACTGGTCCAATACTCGGGCATACACGCCGCGAAAATCGGTTTCATACCGCACGTCGTTGCCGCTGTTTTCCAGAGAGCCATCCGCGTTGTTCGGATTGAGACTGGCGGCGCTGCCATAGAGGCCACCATTCACCCCGCCACCAAGCGCCATCATCACACCCGCGGCGCCGTGATCAGTGCCGGTGCTGCCGTTTTCGATGACCCGACGACCGAACTCTGAAAACTGCAACACCAGGGTGTCCTGCAGCAGCCCCTGGTTGCGCATGTCGTTGTAGAACGACAGCAGACTGTCGCCAACCGTGCCCATCAAATTGGAATAGGACCCGTTGGCCTGATTGGTGCCCTGGCCTGCGTGTGTATCAAAGCCACCAGTCTGCACCCAGAAGACCTTGGTGCCGATGCCGCGGGAAATCGCCCCGCCGACGGCCTTGAGGGCCTGCGCCAATCCGTTATTGGCGTACGCCACCGTCCCGGTGTACGACGCGACCGACGCCACCCGATCCAGTGTGGCCAGCGCCGCCATTGATGTGCCATTCACGAAGGCGACGTGTGGCCGATCCACCGGCACATGCGACGCGATGTTCGCCATCGTCGCGCGCGAGTAGGTCGCTTCGGCGCCGGTGTTCGGGCTGGAGAACGCATAGCCGGCGACGCTGGGGATGGAGGGGACACCGACCTTGCGCCCTTCGAGTGAATGCGGCAATTCCCGCACCGTGTTCCATCCAACGAGTGGATCAACCGGATCAGGCAACGCGTCGAGGTACCGTCCCAGCCACCCGGTGCCGGTGGAATTGGCCGGATTGGCCGTGGACCAGATGTCCGTGCCGAGAAAGTGCGAGCGGCTGGAGTTGGGATATCCCGTGCGCTGGATGATGGCGAGATCACCGGCGTCGAAAATCTGGCGCAGCCCCGTGAGACGTGGGTGCAGACCGAGCGCCTTGCCGGACTTATCCGCACCGACCTGAAGGACGTTGGCGGCGGGCACCGCCAGTGTGGGTCTGCGGGAGTAGTAGAACGGATCGGTGTAGGGAATCAGCGTGCTGAGCGCGTCATTGCCGCCGCTCAGGTAGAGCACGACGAGATTCCGGCGAGATGCGCCCTGCGCGCGGGCGATGTCCGACAAAAAGGCCGGGGCCGCCATGCTCACGGTAAATGCCGTGACGCCGCCTTTGACAAACTGTCGTCGAGTGACCTTCATGCTCGGGTCCCCTTCTACACGAACTGAAATTCGCCGGAGCCCACAAGCAGGTGGAACAGACCACCCGTCTTGCTGAGCAACTGGGCTTCCGAGCCGGTCCACGTGCCGCCCGCGCGGACATAGTCAAGCAGTGCCGTCCGAACCGGGGCGGGAATGGTGGACAACGTGAGCCGGCCTGCCACAAACTCGTACAACTGTTCCGGCGTCGCCTTTGACGCACGTGAGGCATTCCGCAATTCGAACCGCTGATTGGTCACCAGGGCAGACGCAAAGTTCATCCGCGCCAGCATCGAGCCGGTCGAAAACCACGCCGACCCGAGCGCCCAGCCGTTGACGTCCGGCGGCTCGTACAACTGTTGCCCCATGTTGAGCATCGGCGTCAGCGTGTCGTTCACCGAGAATCCCACGTAGCCGACTTCCTTCATCGCGCGCACGACGTATTCCACCGGCCAGGCGTAGCGGTTAAAATGGCGACTTGAGCTGCGGAAGTGTGTGCTCAAGAAGACCGCACGCATCACGGGCCGGATCTGCGTGTCATTCGAGAGGTAGATCCCGGCGATGTTTTCGACCCAGGCGTCATCGGGCGCTTCCACATCACTGACGAACCAGGTCCAGAGCCGCCGCGCCAGGCGGCGCGCGGTCTCGGGATGATGGGCGAGTGCGTCGATCAGATCAATCCCGTCCTGCATGCCGCTGGCGGCCGCCCGGGCGGGAATCGTCTTGGACCCGTTGGCATAGATCGCAAACGTGAACGTCTTGGCGGCCACGTCGTGCTGCGCGGCGTTGTAGTTGAACGCGTATCGCGCGGTCGGCGTGTCGCGGGTGCCCAGCAAGGTGAGGTTCCACCCGGTGAACGTCCGGGCGGCGGCATACACGTCCGCCTCGACATAGTGGCCGATGCCGAACGTAAAGAGCTCCATGAGCTCGCGGCCGAAGTTCTCCTGGGGCTGCGCCTTGAAATTTGTCCGGCCGTCCAACCACACGATCATCGCAGGGTCCTTCGCGACCTCAACCAGCAGGTCACGGAAGCGGCCCATGCCCATCTGGCGGAAGAGCTCGATCTGCCCGCGCACGCCTGCGGTGTCGGTGGACGGCTTCGCGTCCATCATGCGAGCGCCCTCGGTGGCCCCGAAGGTGCCGGCAAGTTTGCTGTAGGCGGTCGCGAAGTGGTGGTGCCAGAAGAGCGCCATCTTCTCCTGCAGCGGAGCCGGGGTATGCACCATCCGGAACAACCAGCGCTGCCGCGCATCGTTGATCACGATGTTGGGGGTGAAGACCCCATTGCGGGAGGTGACGCCCACCTGCCCGGACTGCTGGATCAGGTGATCCACATCGGTGGCCGCGGGATCAAACCCCACCAGCTCATCAACGATCTCGGTGTACGAACCCTGTTGGTAGTGGTCACGCTCCGCCGACGTCAGACCAAATCCCGCCCGACGCAACAAATGTTCGCGAAGCGCTGTGGTGTTGAAGAGCTGCATAGGCACCCCTGACCCGATGTTAGAGCGCTCTGGCAAAACCCAGCAACGCGTCGTCTTTGGTCGACTTCCCGGTGAAATGACGGACGGCCGCTTGCGCGGCGAGCCACGCGCACGACTCGCCGTGCCATCCTAGCGCAATCGCGAAAAAATGAAAGGGATAATTTCGGTGCGGACCGATCCACGGCAGGCCATCGGCGGTCGTCACGACCGGCAGATCCCATCCGAATGCCGGCGGCAGGCCGGAAACGTCCGGATACCGCAACGACAACTCGTACATCAGCTGGTTTGTTCGCTGAATCACGGCCTTGTCACGTAACGGCTCCGCCACCTCAGGCCCGGCAAGACCGGTGAACATCGCGCGACCATCCGGCAGCCAGCGCAACCACCGGGGCGACTCGGTGGACTCGGTATACAGCGCGGTCCTGGGGCCCGCGGCCGCGCGCATGGCGGCGGTCAAGGGGTCGGTCACCACCATGTAGCCGCGGGTGGCCCGCACGTGGCGCTCAAGCTGATGAAACACCGTGCCGGGCTCACCCGTCGCCACGACCACCCCGGTCGCGGTGATGGTGGCGCCGTCGAGCACGACGGTCACGGTCTTGCGGGTGAAGGTCGTCTTCTTCACACGGGCGTGTTCGATAATGCGCACGCCCTTCTTGATCGCGGCGTCGGCAAATCCCTTCGCCGCTTTGACGGGATCCATCGTCGCGCATTCCTTCAGTCGCATCGCGCCCTGGGTTTCGGTCGCGAGCGCGTCATGCGACGTCGACTGCGCCACCCAGGTGGCATCCAGCTTCGCGGCTTTGCGTGCCGCCACTTCTTTCTTGAGCACCGCCGCGTCGTTGGTGAACGGCGCGTTGATCAGCAGCTCGGCCGGCGCAAGCTCACAACTGATTCGCAGCTTCTTGAGCACGGACACCAGATCCTTGGCGCCGCGCCGGACCTCAGTGAAAAACACTTTGGCCGGGCGGGTACCGGCGGACTTGGTGGCCACGGCGTAGGACACATCAGGCGTGGGCAGGATGGTGCCCATCGCGCGGGCCGTCGCACCCGACGCCACCGTCTCTGCTTCGAGCACCACGACCTTGAGGCCGGCCTGCGCGAGCGCATACGCCGTGGCACAGCCGGTGAGTCCCCCGCCAATCACGACCACATCGGTGGTGTGGTCGCCTTTCAGCGGTTTTGTCCCGCGCGCAGCGGATTTGGCTTTGCGTGTCCAGTAGGGCTGTCCGTAACTCGGCATGTCAGCACACAGGATAGCCGAGGTCGGTGATAACGTTCGCGGCGATGGCAACGATGCCCTCACGGCAGCAGCTCGGGTTCGGCATGGCCGTCGCGCTGGTCATGGGCAACATGATCGGGTCGGGTGTCTTCCTGCTGCCCGCCTCTCTGGCGGCGTTCGGGGGTCTGAGTCTGGCTGGCTGGGTGCTCTCAGCTGCCGGTGCCACATGCCTGGCCCTGGTGTTTGCCCACCTGGCGCGCCTCATCCCGGCAGCAGGCGGCCCCTACGCCTACACCCGGATGGCGTTTGGCGACGTCCCGGCGTTCCTCGTCGCCTGGGGATACTGGATTTCCGTCTGGTCCACACTGGCGGCGCTGGCAGTCGCCGGGGTGGGCTACCTCGATCCCTTCATCCCCACCATCGTCCGCACACCGGCGCTGGCGGCGCTGCTGGCGATCAGCTTCGTCTGGGTGTTTATCGGGATCAACGTCAGTGGCGTGCGGCGCGCAGGCCAGGTGCAGGTCCTGACAACGATCGTCAAGATCCTGCCACTCGCCCTCGTGGGCATCGGAGGGCTGTTCTACTTCAACCCGGAGGCTTTCGCGGTGACGGCAACGGGACCACGGGAGGTTGCGGCCGGCATCACGGAAGTCACCACACTCACGCTCTGGGCGTTCCTCGGGCTCGAGTGCGCGACGATTCCCGCCGGCAATATCGCCAATCCCCAGCGCACCATCGCGCGAGCGACGGTCGTAGGCACCCTCCTGGCCGCCGCCATCTACATCGTCAGCACCATCGGCGTCATGTCGCTGGTGCCTGCCAATGTGCTGGCCACGTCGACCGCTCCGTTTGCCGACGGTGCCCGCGTGTTGTTTGGTAATGCCGCGGCCGGGCTGGTCGCCCTTGGTGCCGCCATCTCCTGTCTCGGTGCGCTCAACGGCTGGACGCTCGTCGTTGGCCAGCTTCCACTGGCTGTGGCCCGTGACGGCCTGTTCCCCAGCGCCTTCACGCGTTTGTCCCCGAGCGGAACACCCGTGACAGGGATGGTGATCGCGGGCACGCTGGCGTCACTGTTGATTGCCTCCAACTACACACGCGGCCTGGTCGACCTGTTCACGTTCATCATTCTGCTGGCGACGCTGGCGACATTAATTCCCTACACGTTCTGCGCGCTCGCGGCGTTTCGTATCGGCGGCACCACGCTCTCGCGCGGGATGCGCATTGTCGCCGGCCTGGCCTTCAGCTATTCGCTGTGGGCGATCAGCGGCGCAGGGGCGGAGACGGTCTATTGGGGTTTTCTGCTGCTGATGGCTGGACTGCCTGTCTATGTCTGGGTGTCCCGCGAGACGCACCATGAACGCTGAACCCGGAACCCTGGCGATGACCGACGTCGGCCCCTGGTCTCGCATCCTCGTGCGCCACCCTCGGGACGCGTTCGCCAGCGCAGACAAGATCGCGCGCGAATGGCGGGACCTGCACTTCACCGCAGCACCCGATCTTGCGAGGGCGTGTGATCAATTCGACGCGTTTGTCGCGTTGTGTGCGGCGCATGCGTCGATCGTCGCCCTACACACCGCACACGAGGGCCTGACGCTCGATGCCATCTACGTGCGGGATGCGTCGATCATGTCCGCGCGAGGCGCAATTTTGTGCCGGATGGGCAAACCGCAGCGTGCCGGGGAACCCGCGGCGCTGGCTGAGTCGTACCGGCATCTCGGGATCAACCTTCTCGGCGAGATCCGTGCACCAGGACAGCTCGAGGGTGGCGACTTCACCTGGCTCGGGCCACGACTGGCCGCCGTGGGACGCGGCTACCGCACCAACGACGAGGGGATTCGGCAGCTTCGCACGCTGCTGGGTGACACCATCGACGAGCTGATCGTGGTCCCGTTGCCGCACTATCGCGGTCCGGGGGACGTGTTCCACCTGATGTCACTCATCAGTCCCGTCGATCATGACCTCGCTGTGGTGTATTCGCCGCTGATGCCGGTGTCCTTCCGCGAGCGACTGCTGGACCTGGGCTACGCCCTCGTCGAGGTGCCTGATGAAGAATTTGACTCGATGGGCGCCAACGTCCTTGCCGCGGCACCGCGCCGATGTGTGATGGTCGAGGGCAATCCCAAGACGCGCGCGGGATTGGAACGCGCGGGCGCCGAGGTACGGGTTTACGATGGTGCCGACATTTCGTTGATGGGCGGCGGCGGGCCCACGTGCCTGACCAGGCCTGTGTCAGTGGGGGTTGGATATGGTTGATGCGTTTCGTGCGTTGTTGGTGCTGCACTTCCTCGGGCTCGCCATGGGATTGTCGGCCGGTTTCGGCAACTTGGTGATCGCCGGCCTCATGGCGAAGGCGACGCCGGATGAGCGGCGCGCCCTGAAAAAGTTTTCCCCGGCCATCGCGCGTGTCCGCGACATTGGGCTCGTGATCCTCTGGCTGACGGGCCTCACACTGGTGTTCGCCAAGTGGGACGGCTTTGGCAACATGCCGGGCCTCTTCCACGCCAAACTCACCGTCGTGGTGCTGATGACGTTGACCATTGGCTTTGCGCATTCGCTCGCCAAAAAAGTCGCGGCCGATGATCCGGCGGCGATCGTGAAGGCTCAACTGGTCGGCAAGGCGATCTTTTTTCTCGCGGTCACCGCCGTCGCCCTTGCCGTCTGGGCGTTCAACTGAATACCAAAACGAGCTCGGAGGCGATTGTTGAAACATCGCCTCCGAGCTCATTTTGGGACGAACTATTTTTTCGGGATCAGCTTCAACACGCGACCGGCGCTGCCCTGGGTCGCGTTCGTCACGACGTAGACGGCCCCTTCGGGGCCCTGACGCACGTCGCGAATGCGCTCGGGCGCCGGCTGCAGGTCCTTCAACAGGCGTTCTTCACCGACGACGCGATCACCTTTGAGATCGAGACGCACAAGATTGGTCGTCACAAGGCCGCCGACGAAAAGGCTGCCCTTCCACGCCGGGAACAGGTCGCCGGTGTAGAACATCATGCCGCTCGGCGCGATGACGGGATCCCAGTAGTAGATCGGCTGCTCAATGCCGGCCCGCGCGGTGGCGCCTTCGCGAATAGGCTGGCCCCGGTATTCGATCCCGTACGCGACGTCGGGCCACCCGTAGTTGAGACCCTTGCGGGCGATGTTGAGTTCGTCGCCTCCGCGGGTGCCGTGTTCCACCTCCCACACGTCCCCCGTCGCCGGATTGATGGCCGCCGACTGGATGTTGCGATGGCCCAGCGACCAGATCTCCGGTCGCACGCCGTCTTTGCCGACAAACGGATTGTCCTTCGGAATCGATCCATCCGGATTGATGCGCACAATCTTCCCGATGAGCGTGTCCATTTTCTGGACCAGCGCGCGGCCCGCCTCAATCTGGCGATCGCCTTGCGTGATGAACAGCGTCCCGTCACGCCCGAACACCAGACGTGAGCCGTAGTGCCCGCCCGAGTTCAGCGAGGGGGCCTGATGGTAAATGACCTGCACGTTTTCGACCTTCGGCGTCGCGCCGTCCACAAACTTGCCGCGGGCTACCGCCGTGTTGTTCATCCGTTCCGCCTGCGGCTCGGAGAAGCTCCAGTAGATGAGCTGGTTGGTGGCAAACGCCGGGTCGAGCGCCACGTCGAGCAGGCCGCCCTGACCACGCCCGTCGACCGGCGGCATGCCCTCGACCGGGGGCGACAACGTGCCGTCGGCGGCCACGACCCTGAGCTGCCCGGCTTTTTCGGTGACCAACATCTTGCCTGACGGCAGGAAGGCCAGGCCCCACGGCGCCGCGAGGCCCTCGACCACCGTCACGACATCAAACGCGACGTTCGCCTTGCGCTCCGGGGCACGCGTCTGACCGTCAAACGCGGGTTTTTGCGTCGGCGCGTTTGGCGGCTGCTGGTTCAGGCCCACCTGCTGGCCAAAGGCCACCGCAGACACGGCTGCGACACACACGACGACGAGGCTGGAATTTTTCAAACCGTTGCGCATGTTCAAATCCTAACCTCATATGGTCCAGGGTCCGACACGGTCCAGGGTCCACGGTGCGATCATGATATCGTCCCAATTTATGGCTGATATCACCAAGGGACGCGCGCGCCAGGCGCGGCACATCCACGCAGTGCTCCTGCGGTTGCCGGCAACGCTTCATCGGGCGTTGACGCGGCAGGCGCGCGCCGGCGGGCGCTCGTTCAACGAGTGGTGCGTGCAGCGTCTCGGGGAAGCCATCGATCCGCCTGAGGGGGATCCGAGGGGCATCGACGTGGGTCGCCGGGCACAGCGGTTGTTCGGTTCCGCGTTCGTCGGCATGATTGCCATTGGCTCCGTGGTCCGCGGCGACGCGGCGGCCGATTCCGACCTCGACCTCCTCATCGTGCTGAACCCGCAGACACCGATTTCTCGCGCGTTGTATCGCGTGTGGGATGCGGAAGGTGACCTCACGATCAACGACCGCCTCGTCGACGCGCATTTCATTGCGCTGCCTGCCGAGACCGCGCCGGCGACGGCCGTCTGGGCAGAGGCCGCCATTGAAGGAGAACTCTGGCTCGATCGGGACGGCGGCGTGACCAGGCAACTTGCCCGAGCCCGGCGTGACATTGCCGACGGTCGACTGGTGCGTCGCACCATGCACGGGCACTCCTACTGGAAGGAAGTGGCGTAGTGCGCAACCGCGACCTCGCTCGGGATCACATCGATCGGGCGACCATCCGCTTGAAGGCCGTCGACGTCTTGTTCGAAGGCCGCAGTTGGGCGGATGTCGTTCGCGAATCGCAGGAGGTTGTTGAACTGGCGCTCAAGGGGTTGCTGCGCGCATCCGGGATCGAGCCGCCACGGATGCACGACGTCAGTGATGTGCTGTTGGCAGAACGTGGTGCGTTGCCCACCGAAGTGGCGCCACACGTCGACCGTCTCGTCGAGGCGTCCAGGGCGCTGCGCCGCGATCGCGAGTTGGCGTTCTACGGCACGGCCGACCTGACGCCGTCGTCGTTCTACAAAGAAGCCGACGCCGTCTCCGCCCGCGACTACGCGCGCGACGTCGTGCGCCTGGTGGCGCCGGCGGCCTCGAAGGACGGCCCCGGCGATTCACAAGAGCCGCTGGTACAGTCGGACTGACTCTTCCAGCTCGGCCAGGTCGATGGACTCCTCGTCGGTGTGGGCCACGGTGATCGACCCTGGGCCCAGGAGCATCGGGACACCCCAGTTGGTCAAAAACGGCACATCGGTGGTGAAGGCGAAGACGGCGGTGTCGAAGCCGTCGAGCGTGTGCAGTCTGACGGGCGGGACGACCAGCACGTCTTCGATGGTGGCGCACGTGCCGATCGCGGTCTCAAGCAGATCACGCACGTCGCGATAGTCACCCACCGTGCGGAACATCAGCTCGGCCGATGCATGTGGGGGAATCACGTTGGGGGCCACCCCGCCACTCATCAGACCGATCGAATAGTTCGTCGGTCCGAGCAACTCGTCGACGGGCCAATCGGCTTCGCGCAGGGCCACCAGGGCGTCGAGCATTTTTTCAATCGCCGACTCGCCAAGGTGCGGCAGGCTCGAGTGCGCCGCGCGACCGGAGGCGGTCAACCGCGCGCGATACACGCCCTTGGTCGCAAGGCCGAGACGATTGTCGGTCGGTTCACCGTTGATGAGCATTTTCGACGAGTTCGGCCACTCGTTGGCGGCCTTGGCCCCGTCGCTACCCCGCTCTTCGCCTGCCACGAACAACAGTCCCACATCGGTGCGCCCCGAGAGTCGCCCACGTTCTGCCGCCGCCACTTGCGCGGCAACAATGCCTTTCGCGTCACACGCCCCGCGCCCGTACAGCCGCCCCTGTTCGACGCGACTTGGAAAGAAGGGCGGCACACAGTCGACGTGTGTCGACAAGACCACCGTCGGCTCACCGATGCGGGCGATCACGTTAAAGCGGCCGTCAGTCAGCGGCTGCTCGTCAACATGCCAGCCCCGCGTGCGCAGGGTGTGGCTGATGAAGCTCGCCACCTCCTGCTCACGCCCGGTGGTCGAATCAATATCAACAAGCGCGCGCGCAAACGCCAGAAGAGCAGAGTGATCCACAAACCCTCGCCAAATGAATTATTCACACGTTTTTGATCTACCGTATCCACGTTTCCAGTTCAGTACGTGTATCTGTGCGATCATCCCGGTATTTCACGATGACGGGAGTGGCCAGCGACAGGCCCCAGGCCTTGCCGGCGCCGACCGTGACAGCACGGGCGCCGGGCACGACCACGGCACCGGCCGGCACCACCAGCGGCTGGCCGGGCTCGGGTTTGATGATCACGCCATGCACCAGGTCGTACACCGGCGTCGATCCCGTCAGCACGGTGCCGGCCGCAATCACTGCGCGTGTCTTGATCACCGCGCCCTCGTAGATCCCCGTGTTCCCGCCCACCAGCACGTCGTCTTCAATGATCACCGGCAACGCGCCGACGGGTTCAATCACGCCACCAATTTGTGCCGCAGCGGAGATGTGCACACGCTGCCCCACCTGCGCACACGACCCGACCAGCGCGTGTGAATCCACCAGCGACCCTTCACCAACGTACGCGCCAATATTGATGTACATCGGCGGCATACACACCACGCTCCTGGCCACGAACGCACCTTCCCGAATTGTGGACCCGCCCGGGACGATTCGCACACCGGCGCCAAGGCCGGGCTTCTTGAGCGGCATGGTGTCCTTGTCGTAAAACGGCCATCGCCCGTGATCGGCCGACATGTCCACCACTTCACCAAACCGGAAGCCGAGCAGAATGCCCTGCTTCACCCACGCATTCACACGCCATCCACTGGGTGTGGACCAATCAGGCTCCGCCGCGCGGACTTCACCCTCTCCAAGGGCCCGCTGCAGTTCGAAGAACGCTCGACGCGCGTCATCCTTGTCCGCGTCGGCACCGGCAATAAACAGCTGACCGATACGCTCCGCCAGATCACTCATGACCGGCCTCCCACTCCCGAGCCGGCCACCACCGGCAATCCGAGGTCGCGCAGCACCGCCAGAATCTTCTCCTGCGACGACACCCGCGGGGACACGACCGGCAACCGGAAGACCTCTTCACACAGGCCCATGGCCGCCATCGCAAACTTCACCGGACCGGGATTGGATTCGACGAAGTTGATCTGCATGATCGGCAACAATTTGTTGTGCCAGTACCGTGCGTCGGCCAACGCGCCCCGCTCAAAGGCCTCCACCATCTGCACCATCTCCGACGGCACCTCATTGGACACCACCGAGATGATCCCGTGCCCACCCAGCGCCATCAGCGGCAACGTAATCGCATCATCTCCCGACATCACGAGGAAGTCCGACGGCACGTCGTGGCAGATTTGCGCCATTTGCGAAATGTTGCCGGACGCTTCCTTGACGCCGATGATATTTGGAATGCCCGCAAGAAGGACCAGTGCGGCCGGATCGATGTTGCAACCCGTGCGGCCGGGCACGTTGTACACGATGATCGGCAGGTCGGTGGACTCCGCAATCGCCTGGTAGTGCTGGTAGAGGCCTTCGGGAGTCGGTTTGTTGTAATACGGCGTGACCGAGAGGATGCCGTCAGCTCCGGCCGCCTTCACCATCGCGACCATGTGGATCACTTCTTTGGTGTCGTACCCGCCCGCGCCGGCCAGCACCAACGCCCGCCCCTTCGCTTCGGCGACTACCAACTCAATGACGCGCCGCCGTTCGTCAAACGACAATGTCGGCGTCTCGCCGGTGGTGCCACACGGGACTAATACATGTACGCCGGCATCGATCTGCCGGCGGGCCAGTCGGCTGATGGCGGCCTCGTCGAGCGAGCCGTCTGCCGTGAATGGAGTGATCAATGCCGTGCCGACGCCGGTGAATGGAACTCTCATCGCTGCTCTCTCCCGCTCATGAAGTCGTCGATCGTGAACCAGCCTCGTCGCCCCGCCAGCCAGCGCGCGACGTCCAAGGCGCCTCGGGCGAAGACCGCGCGGTCGCGCACCGTGTGCGTCAGGGTGACGGTTTCACTGGGACCGTCAAACCCGACCGTGTGTGTCCCGGGGATCGCGCCCGCCCGGGTGGACGAGACATCGATGGGCCGGGCGTAGCCCGCCTGCTCCACCGTTGCGCGAAGTGTCAGCGCCGTCCCTGACGGCGCGTCTTTTTTATGCAGGTGGTGCGCCTCGTGAATCCAGGCGCCGACACGCTCGTCTGAGGCAAATCCCGTCGCCGCCGCGGCGACGGCGCGCCGGAAGACATGCAGGCCGATCGAAAAATTCGATGCAGCCAATGCCCCGATCCCCGACTGCTCCACGGCCGCGCGCACGTCCGGCTCTACAGCCTGCCACCCCGTGGTGCCGATGACGACGTTGATGTTGCGCCGACCGAGCGCCACGACATTGGCCAGGACCGCGTCGGGGGTCGTGAAATCAATCGCCACGTCCACCGGCTGGTCCAGTGCTTCAATCACCATCGCGCCGCCGACACTGGTGACAACCTGCACCACGTGACAGCCCAGTTCCGGCGCCAGTGTTTCGACGAGCCGGCCCATGCGTCCGTGCCCGAGCAGAAGAATGCGGGTCATGAAAAAAAGGCCTCGTGTACCCGCGCGAGCGCGGCGGGAAGTTCGGTGTCGGGAATCACCAGGGTAATGTTCCGTCGTTCGGCGGCCTGCGACAACATCCGAATGGGCACCGGTCCGAGGGCCTGAAGCAGTCGCCCAAGGACCGTGGTGTCGCCGGCAATCCCCTCCCCCACTGCACACAGTACGGCCATGTCGTCCTCCCGAGTGACATCGGCAAACGCGCTCAGGTCCGCCATGACCGCGGGCAACCGACGCACATCGTCGACGGTCACGGACACGGACACCTCCGAGGTGGTGACCACGTCCACCGACGTGGCGTGTTTCTCAAACACCCCAAACAGCCGATGCAGGAACCCATGCGCCATCAACATTCTGGTGGACGCGATATCGATGACGGTGACGCGACGTTTGGACGCGAAGGCCGTGAGCGGCTGGCCTGTTCTGGGGCGTGAGGCGGTGATCATTGTGCCCTGGGCGCCGGCGTTGCGCGCGTTGAGAATCCGGACGGGAATGTTTTTGTCGACTGCCGGCAGGATCGTCGAGGGGTGCAGGACCTTTGCGCCGAAGTACGACAACTCGGAGGCTTCGGCAAACGACAACTGCGGAACCAGTCGCGCGCCCGGCACCAGTCGTGGATCTGCGGTCAACATCCCGTCCACGTCGGTCCAGATCTGGATCTCAGACGCATCGAGACACGCACCGCAGATCGCCGCGGAATAGTCCGATCCTCCCCGCCCAAGGGTTGTGGTGACGCCCAGCGTGGTGGCGCCAACAAATCCTCCGATCACCGGAACCCGACCGGCTTGCACCACCGGCAGGATGTGCGCCTGCGCCTGACGTGTCGTCTCCTCCATCAACGGCGGCGCCGCGGTGAAGGCGTCGGTCGTCACCATCACTCGCCGAGCGTCGACCCATGTTGCGCCCACCCCTTCACTGGTGAGGGCCGCCGCCACAATCCGGCTGCTGCAGACTTCACCCGCGGCGGCAATGGCATCGAGCCAGCGCGGCGACACTTCGCGCAACACGCTCAGCGCGTCCACGATGCGCCGCAGTTGGTCGAACTCGCGCGTCAGAAACCCCTCGACTTCGGCGCGCAACGCGGAGTCGGTGATAACTCCGGCCACCTCAAAGTGACGATCCGCCAACTGCTGGACACTCACAGCAGCGCCATCGGCATCCCCGGCTCCCGCCTGAGCCGCGATTCCCAGCAGCCGATCCGTCGCGCCGCCAAGCGCAGACACCACCACGACCTGGGGGTTCGGGGTGGCCCGGACGATCTGCACCAGACGCAACATCGCCGCACGGTCGGCGACCGAGGTGCCGCCGAACTTCAGGACAACCATGAACCGTCTGCCTGCATCAATTCCGCATTCAGAATGGACGCCCCGGCTGCACCACGCACGGTGTTGTGGCCAAGCGTCACGAACCGGTGCGTGAGCACCGGACACGTCCGCACGCGGCCGACCGACACGGCCATGCCATGACCGAGGTCGGCATCCAGCCGCGGTTGGGGTCGGTTCGCTTCAGCGTGTACGACGATCGCCGGCACGGGGGCCGTCGGCAGTTGCAAGGCCTGCGGGCGGCCACTGAACTGGCGGAACGCTGCAGTCAATTCGTCCACCGATGGCCGTGACTCCAACTCCACCGACACCGTCATCGTGTGACCGTCGATCACCGGGACGCGATTGGTGTGGGCACTGATCACCACCGGGTGGGGGTCGCGACCGCCGTTGGCTCCCAGAATTTTGTTGGTCTCGGACTCGATCTTCTCTTCTTCCCCGCTGATGTACGGGACCAGGTTGCCCAAAATGTCGAACGAGGGCACTCCGGGATATCCAGCGCCCGACACCGCCTGCATCGTCGACACCACGGCCCGGGTCAGGCCGAACGGGCGCAACGGCGCCAACGCGATCGCCAGAACAATAGTCGAGCAATTCGGATTGGTCACGATGGCACCTGACCATCCTTTGGCGGCTTGCTGGTCCTTCAAGAGTGCCAGGTGATCGGCATTCACTTCAGGAATCAGCAAGGGCACCAGCGGATCCATCCGGTGATTGCGGGCATTGCTGAGCACGATGTGTCCGGCGGCCGCAAAGGCGGCCTCGACTTCTCCGGCCACGGAGGCATCGAGCGCTGAAAAGACGACTTTGGGCCCCCGACCTGGGACGCAGGCGTTCATGATCATTGACCGAACGGCGTCTGGTGGCGGTGCCGAGAGTCGCCAAGGAGCGGCAGAGTCGTATCGTTTACCCTCAGACCGTTCGCTTGCCGCCAGCCAGGTCACGTCGAACCATGGATGGTCGGCCAATCGGCTGATGAACTGCTGTCCCACCATGCCGGTGGCGCCCAGCACTCCTACCTCTATCTTGTTCATGCGATCATCCTTGTCGTCGGTGTCATCAAACTAAGCGGCAGACACAAAAAAACCCGCCGAGCGCTTTGGCGCATCAGCGGGTAGGAAAAGTGGACTGACGTGTGGTGAAAGGACTGTCAGGCCGTGGTTACATCCGCCAATGCGCGCGGGACCCGCTTGCGCGAGGCCCGCTTGATCTTCATCTGCATGCGCTTGGAAGTGGTGGACATGACTGATATGACTGTCGCGGGAGAGCATAACACGGGGTAGAATTCGTGCGCACCTCTGCAAGGATCCCTGGAGAACTCATCGATGTCCGACACCGCCACCACGACGCCCGACTACGACGATGTGCCAGTCGACGATGAGGGTGGAAGCCGCTGGTATCAGCGGGCAGCCAGGACATCGAAGGGTTACGCCAATAAACTCCTGATCATCGCGGTCCTGATGCTCTTCGCGACCATCTACTACTGGCCGAAGATGTTCATCACGATCGAGTCCGGCCACGTCGGCGTCCTGTTCCTCAGGTTCGGCGGCGGCACCCAGACCGACCGGGTGTTTGGCGAGGGGATGAAGATCATCGCCCCGTGGGACAGACTCTTCGTGTACGAAGTGCGTGTCCAGGAAGTCAGACATGAATTTGACGTTCTGACGCAGGAAGGCCTGAAGCTCAAGCTGTACCTCTCGATCCGGTATCACCCGCAGCCGGACCTGGCGGGCCTGCTTCACGAACGGATTGGCCCGGACTACCTGAACAAGGTTGTCATTCCTGAAGTCGAGTCTGCGCTGCGCTTCACGATCGCCGGTTTCCCCATGGCGGACGTGTATGGGGCCCAGCGCACCCTGGTGCAGACGGCCGTCAACGCCGGCCTGGAAAAGGTCGAACAGAAGTACGTGAAGGTCGACGAAGTTGTCCTGCGGGAAATCGAACTGCCGGCGCAGATCAGGGACGTGATCGAGCAGAAGATGACCCAGAAGGAACTCGCGGAGTCCTACAGGTTTCGTCTCGAGGTCGCGCGCCGGGAAGCCGAACGCCTGGGGATTGAAGCGACGGGATTAAAGGCGTACAACGACACCCTGAATTCGTCGCTCACGCCGGACATCCTCCGGTGGGCGGGCATCGAAGCCACGAAGGAACTCGCCAAGTCGCCCAACTCCAAGACGGTCGTCGTGGGTAGCGGGCCGAACGGGCTGCCGCTCATTCTTGGTGGCGGGCAGTGAAAAAGGTCCGCAGTTTTTTCGCGACGCAGCGCCTCATGACCGCGATGTTTCTGGTCGTGCTGGGCGTACTGCTGTACATCTTTGTCTTCAGGTCCCAGTATTACCAGTCGCCGGCCACCATTCGGTCGGCGGGTGGCAACGAGTGGCTGGAACAGGGCTTCACCGTCGCCATCGTCTGGCCGCCGCACTCGTCGGTGAGCCTCGAGGAGGGGATTCGGCTCGCGCATGAAGAGCTGCCGGCCGATTCCGTGCTCTCGGGCAAGATGAAGCTGCAGTTTTTTACCGAGACGGAAGACAACGGCGCGCTCGCCAGGCAGATCGCGAAGATTCCAGACGTCCTGGCGGTGATTGGGCATGAATTCGACGGCCCGACCATCTCGGCATCGATCACCTACGAAGACAACGGCATGTTGTTCATCGCGCCGAAGTCGACCGACATCCGGTTGACCGGTCATCAATTCCGGTACGTCTTCCGGATGACGCCGGAAGATCAGGCAATGACCTCCGCGCTGGCCAATTATGCCGTGTCACGTGGGTGGAAACGGGTCGGGACGCTCTACGGCCGAGCGGACCACGGCGAGTCGGCTCAGAAACAGTTTCTGACGGCGGCGGGCCGCGCAGGACTCGATGTGCCGTTCATGCGGTCGTTTTTCCATGAACGGTTCTGGCGGCGTCAGGACTTCCGCGAGATGATCGGCTCCTTCCGCGAAGCGCAATTTGACGCGCTCATGCTCGCCGACCAGCTGCCCTGGGCGGCGAAGCTGCTCATGGACATGGACCTGATGGGCGTGTCGCAGCCGGTCATGGCGACCGACAAGCTGGACTCGATGCAGGTCTGGCAGATGGCCAGCACGGCCGCCAACAATCTCTATGTCGCCAGCACGGTGAACCCGGCGTCCACCGAGCCGGCCTACCTCGCGTTTCGCGAACGGTTCCGGAAACGGTTTGGGGTGCCCCCAGGGTATGGTGCGTCCCAAGGCTACGAGTCGATGATGCTCCTCATCAACGCGATCACCAAGTCGGGCAGCGCGGATCCGGTCGTCGTGTCGACCACCCTGCGCACCAACTCGTGGCAGGGCCTGTTCGGCGAATTTTCATTCGATGCCGAAGGAGACGTGGTCGGCCGATCAATTTCCATCAAACGACAGCAAGACGGCAAATTCACCACGGTCATGACCGTGCCGAACGAGCCCGAGAGGTGATGTTATGGGTGCACTGATTCCGTTCTGGATACTTGGCGCGATTGTTGTGGGCTTCCTGGGGCGCCGGCAGCGCCTTGGGTTCTGGGGATATTTTTTCGGGTCGATCATACTGACGCCAGTCGTCGGCATGTTGATGCTGATTGCGGCCACGCCCACACGTGAGGCACGCCGGGCGATGCGCAAGGGCAGAAGTTGATGGCGAAGCGCACACCGGCCGTCATCGCCCCTGTTCTGCCGACACCCGCACCCGCGAGGTCGACAGTCTCGTCAGTCTCCACGTTGAACGCCATCAACGAGGTCATGATGGTGCCAACCTATCTGGCGCTGGCCCTTGTGTTTGTTCCGGTGAACTGGCTCACCGGGCGTTACTCCCGGTAGTTGTCACCAATGCTGAGCGCGCTCCTCTCGGACATTCCCCTGATCAAGCTGCTGCGCCGGGGCTCCCGGCGCTTTGACGGCTCCATGCTCGGCATGGTCGTCGTCTCCGGCCTGGCCAGCGCGGGACTGCTGGCGATCATCAACGCAGCCGCCAACGCAGAGGACACTGAACGGAACGGACGCCTCCTCGCGTACTTCATCGTCACGATTGGCGTGTACATTTACACGCAGCGGCAGATTCTGTTTGTGGCGATCAACGAGGTCGAGCACCTCCTGAACGACATTCGGGTGCGGGTGGCGGACCGCATCCGCCGGTCGGAGCTGGAATCGCTCGATCACGTCGGTCGCGCCGAGATTTTCGGCATCGTCAGCCGCGAGACGCAGAACATTTCGCAGGCGGCCACAACGCTGGTCACGGCGTTGCAGTCGTTGATGATGGTCTTTTTCAGCATTGCGTATATCGCGATTTTGTCAAAGGTCGCTTTTTTCATCACCATCGGGATGATCTGGATTGGGCTGGTGTTGCACTTCCGGCGGTCGACGGAGTTGCGTCGATTCCTGCAGGACGCACAGCGCAAGGAAAACGAGTTCCTTCAGGTGCTGACGCACCTGCTCGACGGATTCAAGGAATCGCGCATGAGTCAGGCGCGCAGCGCGGACCTGTACGACCACATCTGCGGCATCTCCACCTCAGTCGAGAAGGTCAAGGCCAAGGCCGGCACCCAGTTTTCGGCGCACTACGTGCTGACGCAGGCAATGTTGTACGGCCTGCTCGCGAGCATCGTGTTCCTGCTGCCCCGCCTGAGTCCGGACCACCTCGACATGATCCCGAAGTTGACGGCGGCCATTCTGTTTGTCATCGGCCCCCTCAGCGCCATCGTCGGCGCTGTGCCGCTTTATTCGCAAGCCAACGTGGCCGCGACCAACATCTTTGAGTTGGAAGAGACCCTCGCGCAGGCAGTGGCGGATGATCTTGTGGGCCGTCCAGAAGCCAAGGCGCCCGCTCAGTTCTCACGCCTCGAACTGAAGCAGGTGGTGTTTCAGTACGCCGACCGCGGTCAGGGCAGTTCGTTCCGGCTCGGACCGGTCAACCTGCACGTGGACAAGGGTGAAGTGGTGTTTCTCGTGGGTGGCAACGGCAGCGGCAAGTCCACGCTGCTCAAGACGCTGACAGGGCTCTATCACGCGCAGTCAGGGTCGATCACGCTCGACGACACCCGCGTGGTACCCGAGACGGCCACGTGGTATCGCAGTCACTTCAGCCCGATTTTTGGTGACTATCACCTGTTTGATCGCCTCTACGGCCTCGGCCATGTGCCGGTCGAACGGGTCAACGAACTGCTGAAATTGATGCAGATCGCCGACAAGACCACGTTCGAAGCCGGCCGGTTTACGACGCTTGATCTCTCAAGCGGCCAGCGCAAGCGCCTCGCCTTGATTGTGGCGCTGCTCGAAGATCGTCCGATTCTCGTGCTCGACGAATGGGCGGCCGATCAGGATCCGCACTTCCGTCAGTACTTCTACGAGACGATGATCCCCGAGCTGAAGAAGCAGGGCAAAACGATCATCGCGGCGACACACGATGACCGCTACTTCGGCGCCGCCGACCGCGTCATCAAGCTCGAGTACGGCGCGCAGCTGTAGGGGCCAATCGGTCTCTTCCTACCACGGCGATCAGTTCGGCTCCGTACAACTCGCGCCGCCGAGGGCCGAAGTCGGCGATCCCCGCCAATGCCTCAGGTCCGCCTGGTGGCCGTCTGGCCAGATCCCACATCGTCGTTTTCGGCAGGATGACGTCCGATTCCACGCCGCGAGCCTGCGCCCGCTCTTTGCGCCAGTGGTGTAGCCGATCAAACCGATCCAGCACGTCGTCTGACTCAGGTCCGACGATCGGTGGGGATGGGGTCGGAGCGCGAAGGCCGTCCTCGATCGCGCGCAGCAGTGCTCGGCCGTGCCGGTGGACCTGACCAGGCGTCATGCCGGTGATGTGCACCAGATCGTCAGGGTGTTGCGGGATTCTGAGGGCGAGTTCGAGCAAGCTCTCTTCTCCCATCACTCTGAAGGGCGGTTGATCGGTCCGTTCGGCTTCTGCCTGCCGATAGGCGAAGACGGCTTGCAGCACCGCGGCGGTTCGAGCGGGCAGACTGCGCGCACCCTTGACACGCCAGAACGCCATCGGATCCTGCGTCGGGATCAGCGGTGTCGGCCGCACGCGGGCCACTCGCTCAAAATCCTCCAGCGCCTCCGGCCAATGCCCACTCGCCACCAGCGCCGGGTGAAGCCGGGCGCGAAGTGCGATCAGATAGTGGGTGTCCAGTCGCGCGTAGTCGAGCATCTCCGGCTGCAAAGGACGTCGCCCCCAGTCGGCGCGTTGATGTTTTTTGCTCAGGGTGACGTCGAACTCCGCCTTGAGCACCGCCGCCAGGCCGACGTGTGTCCAGCCCAGCGTCCGTGCGGCCGACATGGTGTCAAAAATGTTCGCGAACACAAAGGGAAAGTCGCGGCCCAGACCGAGCAGGTCGCCCTCGGCTGCATGGAACACCTTCTCGATTCCGGCATTCGCGAAGAACGGCGCCAACGCGGTCAGGTCCGGAAGCGCGAGGGGATCGACGATGTAGTCGGCCGAGGGTGTGGAGAACTGGATCAGACACACTCGCTCACGGAAGGCATGGAGGCTGTTGGACTCGGTGTCCACGGCCACGGTCGTGCAGGACGCAAGGTCCGCCACAAGAGCCGAGAGCGCTGGGACGTCGGCGACGAGAATTGGCGGGGGAAGTGATGACATGCGCAGGTAGTATGACCTGTCGGCGCCGCCTACACGGCTCTGGCAAGACTGGTCATGTATGCCCTGGTGCCCAGCGAGGCGACAACTCCGGCGGCAAGTGCCGCCAGGATCCACGGCAGCGGCAGATCACGCATGAACCAGACGCACGTCGCTGCAGAGACCAGGCCGTAGCTCACCAGCAACGCGCGGCCCGTCGACGTCAGCCGT
>ENA-ORBV01003975-ORBV01003975.1-microbial-mat-metagenome-genome-assembly--contig:-NODE-3975-length-28961-cov-5.157838_pt1 | contig 28961 bp, 22 predicted proteins | sample MGYA00237777_ERZ505514 | MGnify/ENA primary metagenome ERZ505514 (study PRJEB26160, sample SAMN06269048) | microbial mat metagenome | isolation source: Oligotrophic lake microbial mat | place... | reverse complement strand
TTTTTCAAGCAGAAGACGGCATACGAGGTTCGCCTTAGTCTCGTGGGCTCGGAGATGTGTATAAGAGACAGACTGGAAAGCGTGGTCTCGAATGCCGAACGCCGCGCGCTGCGCCTAGGGGAGGGCGATATCGTGCCCCGCATCTCCGATGTATACGCGGCGCTGCCGGCCATTACCGGCAAGATAGAGTTGGAGTACGAGGGCGAGCTGGCGGGTGCGGCGACGATTGCCCGCGACCTGATCCGTCGAGCATCGGACGGGGTCTTTCGTGACCGCGCCGATGGCGTCAACCTGGACGAGATCATCCTCTGGTTCGAGGATGGTGCCGCGTTGCAGGTGACGGACGACATCAAGGCCTCAGTCCTGACCCAGGCCTTCGACACGATTCCGGGATTGGTCGACATCGTACACCTCACCGGACTTGCGCTCAAGGATGATGCAGGAACGACGGCCGCCGCCTGCGAACTGGTACTCGAATCGCTCGTCGCGCGGCGCAAGATTTCACGGAATGACGCCGGACAGTACGGTCGGGCACCGCAAGAGCGCCCCCGGCGGGGAGGGGGCGGACAGGAAGGCTACGGAGGCGGGATGTCCGCCTAACGAATGGCTAGGGAGCGTGCGTCCGCGACCACAGCATCCGAACCGACGCCGAGCAGGGCCGGCGTCATCGTGCGCCCGGCCACGCCGGCGGATGTTGAACGCGTGCTCGCATTGCGACGGGCGCTTCTGGCCGAGGACGCGCACAGCACAGATTGCGTTCCGCCGACACGTTTCACGCTGACGGCGGACGGCGCCACCAGAGCGGTGGCCGACTGCGAGCGCGACGCCTCGCTAGGCGACCGACGAGCCAGGTCGCTCGTTCACGCCCAACTGTCGACCGACGCTCAGGTGACCCTTCTCGCGTACGGCGGCGATACGGTGGTGGGCGTATTGCGATGCATGATCGCTCGCGACAACGGGCTGGAGCGCGACGGCTCGTACGGCTACCTGGCCTCTGCCTTCGTGCGACCGGGACACCGGCGCGCGGGCGTGCTGCGTGCCCTGGTTTCAGCTGCCGACGCATGGTGCGCGGCGCGCGGCGTGCGTGAAGTTCGGCTGCAGTGCTCAATGAACAACTCGGGCGGAAACGCTGCGTGGAGTGCCTTGGGATTCTTGCCCGTGGCGATGATCCGACGGCGCTTGCTCTCCGACACCTGACGAACCATGCCTGTTATCACCATCTCACGACTCTTTGGTTCGGGCGGTTCCGAGGTGGCGGCCGCCGTGGCCGAACGACTCGGCTGGGGCCTGCTCGACAACGCGCTGGTGGAACGGGTCGCGGTAGGCCTGCATACCACCCCCGCTCACGTGCAGGCCATCGAGGAGCGTGCGCCATCGTTCGCCGAACGCATCGCGAATACCTTCGCCTACAGCTCGCAGGAAATGCTGTCGGCGCCATTCGGTGCGCCGCTGCCACCAACCGAGGAACGCATTCTTGAGGTCACGCACCGCGTCATAGACGACGCCGTGTCACGCGGTCCGGTCGTGCTGGTGGGACGTGGCGCGCAGGCATGGCTGGCCACGCGCGAGGATGCGGTGCATGTGCTGTGCGTGGCGTCGCGACCGTCGTGCGTGGCGCGAGTGATGGCGCGCGAGCACATGTCAACGGCCGACGCCGAGCGGTTGATAGACGACACGAACCGCCAACGACACGACTTCGTGAAGCGGAACTGGGGGCGCGACTGGCTCGCCCCGCACCACTATCATGTCTGTGTCAACACCGGATGGTTAGGTATTGCCGGGGCTGCGGAGCTGGTGATGCGGGTGGCGCGTGAACGCCTCTTGTCCCCCGGGGAGGAATTGACCGACCTGGGACCTCGTCCATGACGCCGCCGGAAGTGGGCGGGGTGATCGTTGCGGCAGTGGTGGTGGGCTCGGCCGCATACTCCGTCGGGCGATGGTGGCGGCAGCGCGTATCCAGGCGCATGGCGGAGGAGGCGGGCACCTCGGGGGTGTCCGAGCCACTCCAAACGAAGAACAGGTTCGACCAGGAACCCGAGGCGTAGGTCGCACAACGCGTCGTCCCTGGCGCACACACCGTGTTGTTCTCGCACCACTGGTGCAGCTCCTGCCAGCGCTCCGCAGTGTGCACAACGTTCGGTGATGGATTAGAACTCGAAGCCCGCCGCGAGATTGAGATGCGTATTGTGCACCGTCCCCGACGGGTATCGCGTCGCGTGTGACCGCCACCCTAACGAAAAGAGCAGGGGGCCACCCGGTCGTACGGTGAACTCGCTGGAGCAGGCGCGGTTGCGCAGGCGTTGCGCGGGGAGCGGGGGAGTATCTCGCGGATCGGACACGCCACATCCCGCAGCCACCGACCAAAGCGAATTGGGCCTCAGAATCGCTTGCCACCAACCGCCGCGATCGCGCACCGCCACGCTATCGGTGGTGAGATTCTGTCCGATACCACCTCCTCCAAGTCCGCGTAGCGCCTGCCCGGAGTAGTACTCTCCACGCATCTCGACGTAGGGCCCCAGCGGAATCTTGGCATCCAACGCAACTGCGCGACTAACAACCAACGCTCCGCTTGCCCTGCGCAACCATCCGCGGTGAACGCCTGCGCCAATCTCGCCCTGCCGTTCACCGCTCCCGACGCGCACGCGAACTCGACCTTGCACGTAGGGGCGTCGCGACCGCTCCGCCTCGTCGAACCCCGTATCGAAACCGCCCACGGCGTCTCCCGTGCCCGGAGCGAGCAGCGCGCCTTGCACCGCCACTCCGCCCTTCGGCGACAGGACCCAGGTGCCACGCAGTTGCGGAATCCACAACCACAGATTGCCCGCCGTGGCAAACTCCGGTGTGCCAAAGCTCGCGACGCTCTGTGGATTGAGTCCGGCCACGAGGGGCACGTCCTGACCGAACAGGAGCTCGGCGCGATCCCACCGCAGTTCGCCCTTCGCCAGCCGCAACCTCAGCAGCGGGAAGTGTCGCCCTCCCACGCTACTCTGTTGACCACCGAAAAAGTCGGTCAACATCTCGCCTTCCAACGCGCCGCCAAGCACGTGTGGCACGTGAACGCCGACGCCGAACGACGTCTGGCGAATAGTCGCCGTCGCACCCTCGCCGACTCCAGCGACCGCGAACTGCGGCACGTCGACATTGTTGACACGCGCCGAGTTGATCAGGGCATTCATGAGCACGCGACCGAACAGGTCTACCTGTACGCGCGCGCCGCTCTGCACCTTCGACTCGGATTCGGTCGCCATCTGCGCTCGGAGCAACGTGATGGCCTCCTCGGCGCGACGGAGTCGCTCGGAGAGCGAATCCGGCGACAAGGCGCGCGTGGAGTCCTGCCCTGCCGCACTCGGCGCGACGAAGAACAGCAGCGCGAGAGCGGGCGCCATGGAATGTCGCCGTATCGCGGTCGTGCGACGACGAAAAGTGTCGTACATTCGTTCCGCTGGCCGTTCGCCCACCCGCTTCGCGGGATCACGAGGTGTCCGTGAATTCAATTCGATCCTTTCGCGCATCGTTCGTCGCCTTCCTTCTCTTGCCGACCACAGTGTCGGGGCAATCGGTTGTCTCGGGACAGCTGTCGATTCTCGAAAAGGACGGCGTTCGTTCCAACGATCTGTCCAATGCGGTCATCTGGCTCGAATCCGTCGGATCCGACGCTCCCTCGCGTCCGACGTCAGTTCAGATCGCGATGGAGTCCCGACAGTTTGTCCCGCGGGTACAGGTCGTGCCAGTTGGAAGTACAGTCGAATATCCCAATCACGATCCGTTCCGACACAATGTCTTCTCGAAATCCGGTCCGGCAGAGTTCGATCTTGGCCTGTACGCGCGGGGGGAACGCCGTCCCATGCGTTTCGAGCGACCGGGAGTATATCCGATCTTCTGCAACATTCACGCGAAGATGGTGGCCTATGTCATTGCGATCACGTCGCCGTGGAGCGTGCGCCCAGGCGCGGATGGACGCTTTTCCGTCGCCAGCATTCCCCCGGGATCGTACACGCTCAAGGTCTGGCACGATCGTGGAGGCCGCTGGTCACGCCTAATTGTACTGGCCAACGAGGGCGTCGCCCCCCTAACGATTCAACTCGACGCTCGCAGCTACCAGCCCGCGCAGCACAGGAACAAGTTCGGAAAGGAATACACGACCACTGGCAGTGACCGCTATTAACGCCGGGCGGCCCAACCCTGAGCGAGGGGCGACATACTCGCCCGTCTCGAAGCTACCACCCCGCGGCCGAAGTCGTCTCACGTGGCGACTCTTTTCGCTGGTGGGAGCGGTCGTAATGGTCGCGCTGGCCGCCACGCTCGTCGTGGTCACCTTCGTTTCCACTCGTACCGCCGACGCGGCCAGTGCACAGGCGCTGGATCGCGCGGCACACTTGGTCACGGTACTGCTCGATGGTCGCGAGCAGAGCTTGGCTCGAGCGGCGGCGGTCTTCGTGCAGAATCCGATCTTTCGCTCGTTAGTAATCGGCGAGCATGCCGACGACGTTCGCGATCAGGCGCTCGAAGGGGCCGAGCGTACTGGCGCGACCTGGGCGCAGATCGTCAATGCGCGGGCTGAACGCCTCGCCAAGAGCGACGATCCGACTGCTCCGCGCGTCTCGTTGGCCGCCTCCGCGCTGATCGCACGTGCGCTCGGCGGAGAGGTGGCCACCGGATTCGGCGCCTCTGCCGATTCGACACTCCTGCAAGTGGTCGCGGTCCCCATCGTGGTCCCCTCGACCAACGGTGAGCAGACGATCGGCGCTTTCATGGCAGCACAGATGATCGACTCGCTACTCGCCGCCAAGGTGAAGGAAGCCACCGCCACCGACGTGGTGTTCTACGTCTCCGATACGTCGCTTGCACCGCGCGTGTCGGTCTCGACCTTGGGAGCTTCGCCGTCCGTGCAAGCGCTGGTGGTGCGCGCCACGGGACAGCAGTCGCCGCAGCCCGGCGATTCCGTGGCCCGCTTCGATGTCGAGCTGAATGGTGCCGAGTTCGTGGGGCGATCGGTCGTTGTGCGCTCAGCGGGAGGCGACCCGCTGGGTGGCTTCCTCGCCTTGCGCGCGCGCGACGCCGAGTTGGCGCCGTTCATTTCACTGAGGCGGTGGATCTTTCTTGCCGGTTTCTTGAGCCTCGTGCTCGGCGCTGGCATTGCTTATTTAGTCGCGCGCTCGATAGCCGGCCCGGTTCTCGATATTGCCGCCGCAACACGTCGCGCCGCGGACGGCGACTACGACGCCGACATCTCGTTCGAGTCGACCGATGAAATCGGGCAACTGGCCACTGCCGTGCGGACCATGCTGGCCGACTTGCGCGAGAAACGTGCGTTGGTCGAGTTGCTACAGTCGACGCCGTCGGCGACGACGGCCCGCGCAGACACGCTCACGCGCACCGGCGGAACTGCGATTGAACCGGGCAACGTGATCGCCAACCGTTATGAGATCCGCTCCGCGCTCGGCTCGGGTGGTGCGGGTGTCGTGTTCATGGCCTTCGACCGCGAACTGAGCGAAGTGGTCGCGCTCAAGACGTTGCATCCGGAGACGATTGAACGAGATCCCACGGCCCTCGAACGACTCAAGAGCGAAATCCGACTGGCGCGACGCATTGCACATCGAGGAGTGGTGCGAACCTTCGACCTTGGCGAGAGCGATGGAACCTACTTCCTTACGATGGAGTACGTCGCCGGGACACCCCTCAGCGACCTGCTTGCCCGCGACGGCCGCTTGCCTGTGCCGGCCATTTTTTCCATCGCCCGACAGTTGGCGCGTGCGCTCGAGGTGGCGCACGAACAAGGCATTATTCATCGTGACATCAAGCCGCAGAACATCATGGTGCAGCCGGACGGCACGCTCAAGGTAATGGACTTCGGCATTGCCCGTTTGACCACGCGCGTTTCCGCGATGACGCAGGTCGGGATGATCGTTGGAACGCCGGCATACATGGCGCCCGAGCAGTTGCTCGACGGCGATGTAGACGCTCGGGCCGACCTCTACTCCTGCGGCGCGGTCATTTACGAATGCATCACCGGTCGTCTCCCGCACGACGCATCGAATCCGGTTGCCCTCATCGGGCGCCTGATGACGGGTGCGACTGTCACGCCTCCGCGCGAAGTGGTACCCACCGTTCCCCGCGCGCTCTCGGCGCTCGTGATGCGCCTGCTTTCGCTCGACCCCGCCACCCGCACGGCCAGCGCAAGCGCGCTTCACGACGAACTGCTCGCAGCCGAGGCGGAACGGTAGTCGGCTCGACCGGACAGACGCGACGCGCGTCAGCCTCCGACCTCGTGCGACGTTGCCGATGTAGACGGCGATCGTGTCGTGTGTCGCCCTCGCTGTCTACGAAATGATCGCGTTCTGCACGTTTCGCGACCGCAACATTTGCTTGAATGCATCCAGATCCTTCGTCATCACGGCGTCGTACGATGACCGAACCTGGCGGAGCTGTTCCTTCAGAATGGTTTGCACCTGCCGGTGTGCGTCGGTCGGGCCGAAGTCAGAACCGGTCACGCTTGTTCCGAGATAGATGAGTTGCTCCGACAGTCTGAAGGGGTAGCGGACGATATCCTGCCCGCGACCGGTGACCTTGGTCTGGAGCAGTTGCTCCTCGACGGCCAGCATCTTCCGGTCGAGCGAATCGACCTGCGCGCGAACATCGGCTGTTTTTACGTCATCGCCTAACGTCTGCTTGAGCGTGGCAATCTGGCTCCGCACCACCTCGAGCGCATTCACCATGTCGACCGCCGCGTCGATGTCGCGCGAGACCTCGCTCGCCACCTCTGTTTGCAGGCGAATCTCTTCCTCGCTTCCGCCCGATAGGGGGTCCTTCCGCAGCACCAGCGGCTGCGACTCCTCACCACCGGCGGCGTTCAGGGTGATGGTGTACGTGCCCGGCGGCACCAGCGCGTTGAATCGCCCAACCCCAGGTGCCGCCCGTCCCTCGGGGGGATATTTCACCTCGGGCGCGTACGGATTCGCTGTTCGCAGCTTTGCCTCTTTGGTCAGTTCGTTGCGCAAATCCCACCAGACCCGATTCACCCCGGCCTTGGCCATTACCCGTTGCGTGCGCACGACCTTGCCAGCGGCGTCGAGCACACGCAGCGTCACGCTATCCTTCGCATCGTTCTTGAGCCAGAAATTGACCGACGCACCGTACGGTGGATTGGTCCCTTTCACCGGGTCATCGGAGTCGGCGAAGGGGACCTCCACACCCAGGAAGCGATAGGCAACCCGAGGCGCAAAGAGGTGTGATGCCTTCGCCGCCAACTCCGTACCTAACGAGCGGAGCGGGGTGATGTCGTCCAGGATCCAGAAGCCGCGACCGTATGTTGCCACTACCAGGTCGCTGAAGTGCTCTTGCACCGCGATCCAGTACACGGGCGCATGTGGCAGGTTGTTGTTCAATGGCTGCCATTGTTCGCCATCGTTGAGTGACACATAGATACCGTTCTCCGTGCCGGCATACAGCAGTCCTCGGCGCACCGGGTCTTCTCGCACCACGTGCACGTACGACAGCGGAGACTTGGGGATTCCGTTGACCAGCAGCTTCCACGACTTGCCGTAGTCGCTGGTTTTGTAGATGAAGGGATCGCGACTGTTCGCCTGGTGCGCGTCGATGGACAGGTAGGCCGTTGCTTCGTCGTAACGCGACGCTTCGATGTTGGAGAAGGTGCCCCAGAAGGGAGCGCCCGGAAGGTTCGCGCTCAGGTCGGTCCACGTGGCCCCACCGTCTTGCGTGAGGTGCAGTTTCCCATCGTTGGTCCCAGCCCAGATGAGCCCGGCCTTGCGCGGCGATTCGGCGATCGCGAAGACAACGCCCGAGTACTCCACACCAATGTTGTCCGGCGTCAGGCCGCCCGAAGGTACTTGGCGCGCGCGGTCGTTTCGTGACAGATCGGGCGAGATCACCTGCCATTGGCGACCGCCGGTTGTGGTCACGTGCACATGCTGCGATCCCACGTAGATCTTGTTGTGATCGTGTGGCGAGATGGTGAGGGGGAACGTCCAGACGAAGCGATACTTCACTTCCGCTGCGGCGTGCCCGATGGTGGCCTGCGGCCACACCTCCACCTGCGTCGACATGTTGGTGCGAGCATCCCATCGCGATACGATGCCACCTACCGATCCAAAGCCCGACGCGGACGACCAGACCAGGTTGCTGTCCACCGGGTCTGGCTGCGCCCATCCCGATTCTCCCCCGCCCACCGACGACCAGATGCCGCGCGGAATGCCGTAGCTACCCATCCGGCTGTTCGACGGACCGCGCGTCGACGGACCGTCCTGTCGATTGCCGTACACGTTGTACGGCACCCGGTTGTCGACCGCGACGTGATACATCTGCGCGATGGGGAGCTGAATCCGTCTCCACGACTGGCCACGATTGTCGGTAATGGACACGCCGCCGTCGCTGCTGACAACCATCCGGTTGCCGTTACCCGGATCTACCCATACGTCGTGGTGATCTCCCGACGGCACCTCGCGGGCCGGAGGATCGGTAATCGTGACCCCGCCGTCGACCGTTTTCGCCCAGCTGGCGGTAAGGAAATACGCTTCGTCTGCGTTGTCCGGCATGGCCGTCATGCGGTTGTAGTAGTGGGTTCGACCGGCGACCTGCTGGTCGTAGCTCACGACTTTCCAACTGCCGCCGCCGTCGTCCGACCTCCACAAGCGACCGCGTGAGGTTGCTTGCTCGTTCACCGCCGGAATGCCATCACCCGCCTCGATGAGGGCGTACACGCGATTCGAGTTTGCCTTCGACATGGCCAGCCCGACCTTTCCCACCTGCGTCGTGGGGAGTCCCGATCCCGTCAGGCGCTTCCACGTCGTGCCGCCGTCGCGCGACATCCAGATTCCACTCCCCGCACCACCAGAGACGCGCCCCCACGTGTTGAGCTGAATCTGCCACATGCCGGCGAAGAGGATGCGCGGATTGTTGGGGTCCATCACCAAGTCCGACGCGCCGGTGCTGTCGTTGACGAAGAGGACCTTCTCCCATGTCCGGCCACCGTCCATCGTCCGAAAGATGCCACGATCGGGCTGCGGGCCGTAGGCGTGGCCTAACGACGCGACATACACGATGTCGGGGTTGGCGGGATGTACCACGATGCGTGAGATGCGCCCGGTATTCTCCAATCCCATCTTCGACCAGTTCTTTCCCGCATCGGTCGATTTCCAGACGCCCCAACCCACGGAAATGTGGGACCGGATGAAGGGTTCCCCCGTTCCCACCCAAACGACGTTCGGGTCGGAGGGCGCAGTGGCCAGCGCTCCGATGGACGATACCGGCTGACCATCAAAGATCGGCAGCCACGTCGTGCCTGCATCGGTCGTCTTCCAGAGACCGCCCGATGCCGCACCGGCATAGTACGTCATGCGGTCTCCGATCACGCCCGCGACCGACGTGACCCGATTCCCTTCGGGGCCGATGTGTCGCCACTTGAGCGACGCATACGACGCCGAATCCACCTGGAGAGGCGGCGGCGCTGCAGCGGCGTTCCCTCGCTGCGCCTGGAGGTTGTTGGTTCCAATGGCGAGCGCCGCCGCCGAGCAGGCGACAACGTGGCGCATCGAAATGTGATGGAGTGAACGCATCGCGACGTGGTACAGTGAACGCATGGCGACGTAGTGCAGTGAACGCATGGCGACGTAGTGCAGTGAACGCATGGCGACGTAGTGCAGTGAACGCATGGACAACATTCCGGTTCGGGGGCCACCGAAAGTGTTCTTCGAGCGACGTCGGCGCCAGCCGTACTTCCGCACACCCCTCGCAAGCGTCAGGAGCGCCCGCTCGGAAGCGCCACGAGCGCCACGAGCGCCACGAGCGCCACGAGCGCCTGCTCGCAAGCGTCAGGCGCGCCACTCGCAAGCGTCGGGCAAACGTCTGGCGAACGCGCTACAACCTTCGCACGTCGGGATAGCGCCGGAACGCCCACCATCCGTACAGCAGCATGATGACCGCCGCACCGCCAATGGCCCAGTCCACCCCCACCGCGCGCGCAACGAGTCCCGCGCCAAAGGCGCCCAACACCTGCGGAAGCCCCACCACGATGAGCGAGTAGATGGCCATCAGGCGACCACGAAACTCGTCGGGCACAATCGTCTGCATAAGCGTGTTGGCCAATGCGTTGTTCATGATCATGACGAACCCCGTGAGCAGCAGCAGTCCGTAGGCCACGCGCGGCGACCGGGTGAGCGACAGCGCCACCAGCAGCGCGCCGAAGAGAAAGGAGGTGCGCACCAGCAGTCTGCCGCGCGAGCGAGGGTTGGACGCGGCCAGCGCCAACGCACCGGCGAGGCCCCCAATGCCAACTGCCGACAACATCACGCCGTAACCGCCTGCCCCCAATCCGAGCAGGTCACGTGCCATCACCGGCATCAGGGCGAGAAATGGAATACCGAGGATCGAGTAGACGGTGACCAACTCGACCAGTCCCTTCACGCGACGATCGCCATGCACATACCCCAGGGCCTCGCGAATTCCCTCGAGCGGAGAGCCGGTGGTCACCGGCGGCGTGCGTGGCGGCAGGGTGATGAGCGCGAGGCCGAGCAGGACGGTGAGATAGCTCACGGAATTGACGGCAAAACACCACGCAAGCCCGAGGTTGGCAATGATCAGCGCGGCGATGGCAGGACCGACGATGCGTGCGAGGTTGAAGCCTGATGAGTTGAGCGCAATGGCAGCACGCAGGTCGTCGCGACCCACCAAGTCGATCATCAGTGACTGTCGGGCCGGGATTTCCACGCTCGCCGCCGCGCCGCCGAAGAGCGCGAATGCGAAAAGGAGTGGAATGTTCATCTGGCCCGACCAGGTGAAGTACCAGAGCAGCGCCGCCTCCAGCAGCAGCAGGACCTGCGCGATCTTCACCAGCCGCAACTTGTCGCTCCGGTCGACGATGACGCCCGCATGCAGCGAAAAGAGGAGGATGGGAAGGGCTCCGCTCGCGGCGACGAGGCCCACGATGAAGGCGCTGTCCGAAAGCTCCAGGGCTAGCCACCCCAGCGCCATGGACTGCATCCACGTTCCGATCAGCGACAACGTTTGTCCCACCCAGAAGCGCCGGAAGTTGGCGTGCGTGAGGAGAACTCTGAACGGATTGATCGAACGCGGCTCGGTAGTCACGGGCGAAAGTTACTCCTTCGGCCCCCACCCCGAGCCATTCGGTCGTGGCCGCGTGGGCTTTTCTTCAACATCCCGGGATCGCACAACACGCGCCCGGTGTTGTATGCTACGGTGAGGCGGCGCCGCCCGCTCCTGAAGTGCTGCACTGATTGAGGCTGCTATGCGATTCCACACGTACACCAAGTTCTCTCCCGAAGCGGCCGACGCGGTCGACCTCGAATCGCTGCTCGAGCAACTCTCCGACTTCCTCCTCCAGTCGGGCTTCGCGGGCGGGCAGCAGTCGCACCCGTTTTGGGGGGACACAGGGGAGGACTCGGACCGATCGCTCGACGCGCTCAAGGAAGCGATCCTTCAGGCACTCATCGATGGCGGGCAGTTCACCCCGGAAATGCTCAAAGCGCTCCGAGGCGACGACACCGGCGACGACAATGACGACGCCCAGACATCGCTGGCGAAACTGCTGGACGACATCGTCAAGCGACTCATGGAGCAGGGCTACCTGAACATGGAGGCTCCGCCCGAACTTCCCGATTTCCACTCGGCGGTCGAAGGCCCCGGTGGTCTGGCCCGCGCGGCCTCGCGCGATGTCAACTTCCGGCTCAGCGACAAGGGCATCGATTTTCTCGGCTACAAGGCACTGCGCGACATACTCGGCTCGTTAGGCCGATCGTCGTTCGGCAGTCACGATACGCCGTTTCTCGCCACCGGCATCGAAGCCGACGCGTACAGCAAGCCGTACGAATTCGGAGACACGCTCAATATCGACGTCAACGAAACGCTCAAGAACGCACTGGCCCGCACCGGGTCGTTGGACTCACCACTTGATATCGACTATCCGGACCTCATGGTGCGGCAGGCGGAGTACCGCTCGTCGTGCGCCACGGTCCTCATGCTCGACTGTTCGCATTCCATGATTCTCTATGGCGAGGACCGGTTTACCCCTGCCAAGAAAGTCGCCCTCGCCCTCACCCACCTCATTCGCACCCAGTTTCCCGGCGATACCATTCGCGTAGTCCTCTTCCACGACTCAGCCGAGGAGATTCCGCTCGCCACCTTGGCGCATGCCCAGGTGGGGCCCTATCACACCAACACCGCCGAAGGACTCAAGCTGGCGCGGCGCATCCTCCTGTCGCAGAAGAAGGACATGCGGCAGATCGTCATGATCACCGACGGAAAACCGAGCGCCCTCACCATGCCTAACGGGGCGATCTACAAGAACTCCATGGGGCTGGATGCGTACGTCATCCAGGAAACGATACGGGAAGTGGCCAACTGCCGACGGTCAGGAATCGTGATCAACACCTTCATGCTCGCCCGCGACCGGGCGCTCATCGAGTTCGTGAAGCACGTCTCGTCCATCAGTCGCGGCAAGGCATACTTCACGAATACCATGACGCTTGGGCAGTACATTCTCATGGACTTTCTGCGGAAGAAGACGCGGAAGGTGAGTTGACGATTACTGCAGAAGACGATTACTACAGAAGACGAGAAGACGAGAAGACGAGAAGACGAGAAGACGAGAAGACGAGGGGCGCGACTTCATCGAGTACTTGCGTTACCCCTCTTGCGCGACGGGACGAGGCTACCTAAACTGGTTCTTACAACTGAAGCTCGTGGCGAGTTAAGGCATATTGCGGCCACGTTAAACAATTCGCTAAAAAGCCGTTTGTCTCGGGGCTTTGCCGTCGGGATTTTTTTGTGCCCCCTGACGTCAAGCGCGTGGCGAATGGGGGAGAAAACGCTCCATGGCATTACCCGTCCTCACGCGCGGGCCCGTTGGCAGTACGAGTCTTGCGGCGCCGTCTGGCCACGCTCTGCTTCCGCTTCCCCTGGCCTGCGTGGCGTGCGGCAACAGCGTCGGCGCCGCTCCGCAGGCCATCTGCCCCAACTGTTTGGGGCCGCTGGAACCGGTGTACGATGCGAACCGCCGCCTGCCTTCACGCGACGAGATCGCGATCCGCCCGCGCTCACTCTGGCGCTATCGCGAGTGGCTGCCCTTCGCGGGCGCACCCGTTCACGCGATCGACGTGGGCTGGACCCCGTTGCTCGAATCGCCCCCGCTCGCCGCGCGACTGGGCGTGGCGCGTCTCTGGCTTAAGCTCGATGCCCATTCCTTTCCGTCCCTCTCATTCAAGGATCGCGTCGTCGCCACGGCCATAAACGCCGCCGAAGCGTTCGGGCTCGACGTGATCGGCTGCGCTTCCACCGGCAACCTGGCGAATGCAGTCGCCGCCGCCGCCGCTCGCGCGGGCAAGCCTGCCTGGATTTTCGTTCCCTATGATCTCGAGTTGGGCAAGCTGGTAGCGACCACGGTCTTCAGCCCGCGACTGGTGCGCGTGAAGGGCAATTACGACGACGTCAATCGCCTCTGCGCACAGGTGGCGGACCGCTTCGGTTGGGGTATCGTGAACGTCAACTTGCGCGCCTACTACGGCGAAGGCAGCAAGACGATGGCCTTCGAAATCGTCGAGCAACTCGGATGGCGATTGCCCACGGCAATTGTCACCCCCATGGCAGGCGGCTCGCTCGTAACCAAACTCAGGAAAGGATTCACCGAAGCGCGCGCGGCCGGCTTGGTGGAGGGTGCGCTTCCGCGCCAGTACGGCGCCCAGGCCAACGGATGCGCGCCCATCGTACGGCTGGCGGCCCGCGGCGATGATGTGCTCGTACCCGAAGTCCCGCACACCATCGCGCGGTCGCTTGCCATCGGCAATCCGGCCGACGGTCTCTTTGCCAGTCGTATTCTCCGGGCAAGCGGCGGCGCCGGACAAGGGGTCAGTGACGCGGAGTTGGTCGCCGCCATTCGCCTGTTGGCCGAGTCCACGGGCGTCTTCGCCGAGACGGCGGGTGGCGTGACCCTCGCCGCCACCATCAAGCTGGCCGAAGCGGGCCAGCTGCGTCCGGACGACGAACTCGTCATCTGCATCACCGGCAACGGACTCAAATCAGTCGAGGCGGTTGCGAGCACTGTGCTCGACGCCCCCCTCATCAACCCGCGTATCACGGAAGTCGTCGCACTCGTGGCGTCGACCACTGCCTAACCCACACACTTCAATCAGAAACCGACTCCCATGTCTGTCACCTTTCATCTTCCGTCCGTTCTCGCGGCCCACGTGGGCGACACTCGCACCATCAAAGCGGACGGCGCAACCGTCGGCGTGGCCATCGACCACCTGGTCTCAAGGTTTCCGCAGCTCGCCCCACGCTTGCGCGATGCCCACGGCGCGCCGTATCCATTCGTGACGTTCTACCTGAATGATGAGGACGTGCGCCTCGTGGGTGGCTTTGACGCCATGGTGAGCGACGGCGACGAAGTCACCATCGTTCCCGCTGTCGCAGGAGGCTGACAATGACCGCTACGCTCGACCCTGGTGCCATGTCTCACGACCGCTCGCTTCCCAACTTGTCGCGCGAAGAGCTCCTCCGCTACTCGCGCCACCTCCTCCTGCCCGAAGTAGGGCTCGACGGTCAGCGGAAGCTCAAGGCCGCGCGCGTCCTCCTGGTGGGTGCCGGCGGGCTCGGATCGCCGGCCGCCATCTACCTGGCGGCGGCAGGGATCGGTACGTTAGGCATCGTCGACTTCGACGTGGTCGATATCACCAACCTGCATCGGCAGATTCTGCACGGCACCGGCGACGTGGGGCGCTCCAAGCTGGCATCGGCCATCAGCCGGCTGCGCGAGGTGAATCCACATGTCACGGTGGAGCCGCATGAGACGCGCCTGACGTCGGCCAACGCGCTCGAGATCATTCGGCAGTACGATGTCGTGGTCGACGGCACCGACAACTTCCAGACGCGCTATCTGGTCAACGACGCCTGCATACTCACCAGTCGCCCCAATGTCTACGGCTCCATTTTCCGGTTCGACGGCCAGGTCTCGGTGTTCTGTACTCCCCACGGTCCCTGCTACCGCTGTGTCTATCGCGAACCTCCGCCGCCGGGGCTGGTGCCGAGCTGCGCCGAGGGGGGGGTGCTCGGCATCCTGCCGGGCATCGTGGGTACCCTCCAGGCCACCGAAGCCCTCAAGCTCGTGTTAGGCATCGGTGAACCACTCATCGGACGGCTCAACCTGGTCGACGCACTTGGCGCTCGGCTGCGCACCGTTAGGATCCGCAGGGATCCGACCTGTCCGGCCTGTGGCACCCGTGAGCTGCAACAGCTCATCGACTACGACGCGTTCTGCGGAGTTGCCGACGTGTCCGACGAAGCGCCCATGCTCGAAATCACGCCACGCGAACTCGCGGCCAGGCTCGCACGCGCGGACGACGTCGTCCTCATCGATGTGCGCGAGCCATACGAGAACGCGATTGCCCGCATTCACGGGGCGCGCCTCGTCCCATTAGGTGCCTTCGCCGACGCCATTCCCTCGCTCGACCGGCAGCGTGACATCGTCATCCATTGCCGGAGCGGCGCGCGGAGCGCCACTGCGGTGCGTCAGCTGCAAGCAGCGGGCTTCACCCGTGTCTGGAACGTGGTCGGCGGCATCTTGCGCTGGGCCGACGACGTGGACCCCACGGTCGCCAAGTACTGAGTCGCGCCGCCGCTGCGCGGCTGAGGCCTGCTCCGGCCGCGCGCACCCCCCCCGGCGAAGTACCACTCGATTGCCCGCGCCGCACGCCGAGCTACATTGCGCGGATCATGCTCGGTTCCCTCTCTCTGGCTCTCCTCGGCTTCCTGCTCGGTGTGCGTCATGCCATCGACCCGGACCACGTCGTGGCCGTGACCGCAATCGCCAGCCAGCAGCTCTCCCAGCAGCTCTCCCAGCAGCTCTCCCAGCAGCCGCCACCCCAGCCCAACTGGCGGCGGGCGACCCTCATCGGCGCGCTTTGGGGCGTCGGACACACGGTCACGGTCATGAGCGTCGGCGGCGCGATCGTCCTCTTCCGTGTCGCAATCTCACCGCGGGTCGGACTGGCGTTCGAGTTCGCCGTCGCGATCATGCTGATCCTGCTAGGCGTCATGAACCTGCTCGGCAGCCGTGCGACCCTTCCGACCGCAACCCGAACGACCCCATCCCATGCGCGACCGCTGGTGGTCGGCATGATGCACGGCCTAGCGGGATCGGCCGCCATCGCGCTGCTGGTCCTGGCCACGGTTAGCGACTCCCGCTGGGCCCTCGCCTATTTGCTGCTGTTCGGCGTTGGTACGGTGGTTGGAATGATGCTGGTGACGACGCTCATCGCGCTTCCTGCAACGCTGGCGTCTCCCCACGTAGTGGGCACGCGCCGCTGGTTGACCGTCGCGTCGGGCGCCGTCAGCGTGGTCCTCGGTCTCATGCTGGCCAGGGAACTCAGCGGGCCCGGGGGACTGTTCTCTGCGGCCCCGCAGTGGATTCCGCGTTAGGCACGTGACGCTGCAACCTCAGGTGACGGCGACCCGCGTGGCATCATCCAAGCCCGCGCGTGCAGCCACACGCAGGCCGCGGCCCCGTCGACCTGTGCCGCTCCCCGATGCGCTCGTCGCTCGAGACTTCTCTCGCCGCCTGCGGACCTGGTTTCGGCGCCACGGCCGCGACCTGCCGTGGCGCCGAACGCGCGATCCATATCGCGTACTGGTGTCGGAGCTGATGCTGCAGCAAACGCAGGTCTCGCGGGTGATCGACTATTACCACCGCTTTCTCGAACGGTTTCCATCGCTCCACGTCGTGGCCGAGTCACCGCAATCGCACGTGGTCGATGCTTGGGAAGGATTGGGATACTATGCGCGGGCGCGAAATCTCCACGCGTTGGCACGGCGCGTGACACGCGATGGCCCCGGCGCACTGCCCCATCGGCCCAGCGAGCTGCAAGCGCTCCCGGGCGTAGGAGCCTACACAGCGGGAGCCGTCGCCTCGTTTGCCTTCGAGCAGCGTGCCGCATTGGTGGACACCAACGTGGCCCGTGTGCTCGCCCGCGTCTTTTCGCCGACCTGTCGCCCCAAGCGTCCGCGCGACCTGACGCAGCTCTGGCGTTTGGCAGAAGCCCTGCTTCCCCGACAGGGCAGGTCCACGTGGACCCACAACCAGGCACTGATGGAGCTGGGTGCGTTGGTGTGCACGGCGCGCGTGCGCCATTGCACCCGATGTCCCGTGAGCCGACTCTGCGCCACGCGGAAGCGGGACGTAGCCGAGGGTCGGGACGTCCCCACCTAACGGCAAACGGAAGTGGCCAGTGAGCCACTCCCGTTGTACGCGCAAGCTTGCTTCAACCCGAAAGATGGTCAGCGGCGTTGCTTCTTGTATTCGAGAAGTCCCTGATACGGCCGCTCGGAGTATCCGGTGTAGATCTGCCTCGGACGGGCGATTTTCTGTTCCTTGTCCAGCAGCATCTCTTCCCACTGGGACAGCCAGCCCGCCGCGCGAGGAATGGCGAACAACACTGTGAAGTAGTCGGTCGGAAACTTCATGGCGCGATAGATCAACCCGGTGTAGAAGTCCACGTTTGGGTAGAGCTTGCGTGAGATGAAATAGTCGTCGGAGAGGGCGATGCGCTCCAACTCCATCGCGATCTCGAGGTCCCGGTCCATTCCGACGGACGCGAACACTTCGTCGGCGAGCTTTTTCACGATCTTGGCGCGCGGATCATAGCTCTTGTAGACGCGGTGACCGAAGCCCATCAGGCGTCCCTTCCCCTGTTTCACGCTCTCGACGAACGCCGGCACGTTCTTGACCTCGCCGATCTCGCTGATCATATGGAGCACCTGCTCGTTCGCACCGCCATGCAGGGGGCCATACAGCGCCGCAACGCCTGCCGCCAGCGCGCTAAACGGATCGACGTGCGACGAGCCAACCGCTCGCACGGCGTTGGTGGAGCAGTTCTGTTCGTGGTCGGCGTGCAGAATGAAGAGAATCTCGATGGCCTTCGCAAACACCGGATTGGCCTCGTACTTCGGCTCCGACATCCGGGCAATCATCGACAGGAAGTTCTCGGCGTACGAGAGATGGTTGTCGGGATAGATGAAGGGGAGCCCCTTCACGTGCCGGTACGCGAACGCGGCGATGGTCGGCACTTTGGCAAGCAGGCGGATAATCGAGATATCGCGCTGTTTGGGATCGAAAATGTCCTTCGCGTCCGGATAGAACGACGAGAGCGCCGCCACGCCGGCCACCATCATCGACATCGGATGCGCATCGTAGCGGAAGCCTTCCATGAACCGCTTGATGTTCTCGTGCACATATGTGTGAAACGTGATGTCGTGCACCCACGCGTCATACTCCTGCTGCGTGGGCAACTCCCCGGTACGCAGCAAGTACGCGACTTCGAGAAAGCTCGCTTTCTCCGCCAGCTGCTCGATGGGATATCCGCGATAGCGCAGTATTCCCCGGTCGCCATCGATAAAGGTGATCGCACTTCGGCACGACGCCGTATTCATGAACGCCGGGTCGTAGGTCATCAGTCCGAAGTCATCGGCGTCGACCTTGATCTGCTTCAGGTCGATAGCTCGAATCGTACCGTCGCTGATGGGGACCGAGTACATTTTCCCTGTCCGCGTGTCGCGGATTTCGAGTGCCTCGGTGGTGGTTGTGCCTGGCGCTTCGGACCCCGCCGTCGTGCTCATTGCCCAGTCTCTCCGCTAATGTCGCTAGGTCGTGCAACGCGCTGTGCTTGGAAAGTAGTCGAGTGTAGTTCGTCTCAACATTGCCGTCTCGCGCACCCAGCGCTTTCTTCGTGCGGTGCCCGGTCCTGCGCCTCGACCACCGGATACTGGCCCGCCGGTTGTTGCGTCGCGCGAGCAGCGAGCGCGTGCCCTTCGGTGGTCATGGTCACCTTACTCTCTGCGGAGCGTCGCATCGCCACTTTCGAGACCGAGTTTCCCCGGCTCGCACTAATCGTTGCCGCCGCCGCCGCAGGTGGCGCGGTGAACTCGATCGCCGGAGGCGGAACACTCCTCACCTTTCCGGCACTCATCGGCCTCGGCATCCCCGCCATTACGGCCAATGCGACCAGCACCGTGGCGCTCTGGCCGGGCGCGGTGGGGAGCATGATGGGTTACATGGGCGAGTTGCAGGGTGCGCGCGCTTGGGCGATCCGGTTCGCCATTCCGTCCCTCGCCGGGGGGTTGCTGGGCGCCCTGCTCCTCATGGTCACGCCGCCCGACCGATTTGACGCGCTCGTCCCCTGGCTCGTGCTTGGCGCGACCGTGCTCTTTCTCGCCCAACGACCCGCCATGCGCTGGCTACGAAACCGTCGACCACGCGACGCCGCTGATGCAAACGACGATCCCGCCCAACGCCCGCCTTCGGCCGCCGTTCTCGTCTACCAGTTCGGCGTGGCGATATACGGCGGCTACTTCGGAGCCGGGATTGGTATTCTGATGCTCGCCGCACTGGGATTCATGGGCTTCACCAACATTCACCGAATGAACGGGCTCAAGAACTGGGGCGGGCTCTGCACCAACTTCATGGCGGCCGTCACGTTCACGCTGAGTGGACGAGTGAATTGGCCAGTCGCGGCCGCGATGGCGGCCGGTGCGCTCATCGGTGGCTATGGAGGGTCGCGCATGGCCCAGCGCATCCCGCAGGAACGCATCAGAGCGGCCATCATCCTGATCGGATTCGCCAGCGGGGGCTGGTTGCTCGTCGCCCGGCTCAGCTAACGGTCGACACGATCCCATCCGCCTGCGGTCGCTGCTCAACAAAAATCTCTCGCGAGCCGATACTTGTTCCGCGAGGGTCGGCTGTCCGGCACGGCATGCGTCACGCCTGCGAGCCGACGGTCAGACCCTCGCCACTTGGGTCGTGTCCGATGCGCGGGCACGCCGTGTTTTCGCGTCAGGGGCACCAGCATGCTTTCTTTCTTTAGCTCGAAACCGGCGCGGTCCGCAACAACTGCCGCGGCTCCGGAGGTGCTGCCCGTCGAACCGTCCGACGACAAGACGGCACTGTCGCGGGAGACCGGCATTGTGCTCGATGCCCTCGGCACGATTCTTCAGCATTACGGCAAGTTCGCCTTCGATACCGATCTGCGCAGCGGCGACGAAGCCCGTCGACTTGTGCACGGGTGGATGTTGCATGCCACCATGGGTGCGCCGCGTCCCGATCACGCGGACGATCGTCCTAGCGTCGGTGTCTTCTACCGCGACTGGAAAAGCCTGGTCCAGTTCTTCGGCGAGACTCGGCGCGACGAAAACAAATACGTGGTGCGCGCGCTGGATGACATGCGATCCGTCGTTTGGTCGTTTGTCGCCGCCATGCATCAGGTCGTGATCGAGGGGCACGAGGAATCACGCATCGCCGGCGATCACCTGGGGCGCATGCGGATTGCCGTCGAAAGCAACTCCACGGACCTGATCAAGCGCGAAGCACTGGCCGTCGTGTCGGTCTTGGAGCAGCTCATGGAGCATCGAAAAGAACGACAGAAGGCGCAGTTCGCCGTACTCGCCGACAAACTCAAGAGCCTGGGCCGCGAACTCGAGGACGCGCGCCGCGAAAGCGTGCTTGATCCGCTCACCGGGTTGGCCAACCGGAAGGCGTTCGACGAGTATGTCACGCGCAGCATCGAACTGCACTCTCTGCTGGCGCAGCCCGCGTCGATTATGATGATCGACGTGGACAATTTCAAGCACGTCAACGACAGCTTCGGCCATCCGGCGGGCGACCTCGTGCTTCGTCAGATTTCAAACGTACTCGCCAGGACCTTTCTCCGCCGCGTCGACTTCGTCTGTCGCTATGGTGGAGATGAGTTCGCAGTCGTCCTGCAGGAAACAAAGGTCGAAAGCGCGCGGCTTCTGGCCGAGCGCCTGCGCCGTCAGGTGCACGAACTCCGGCCCAACGAAGTGCCCGAAGGCGCTGAGCCTCCTCAGCTGACGCTCTCCATCGGAGTGGCCGAGCTGTCGGTGGGGGACGACGCAGTGGCGTGGATCACGCGCGCCGATAGCGCACTGTACCTCTCCAAGCGCGCCGGACGTGACACGGTATCCGCCTGATCGCACCTGATCGCACCTGATCGCACCTCGTCGCACCTGATCGCACCTCGTCGCACCTCGTCGCGCCTCGTCGCACCTCGTCGCACCTCGTCGCACCTCGTCGCAGCAAGGGGACGCTTCATCGTGGAGTCCCGCTGACCTTTCGGGAGCGCCAGTCGTTCGGAGTGGTCGTCCCTCATGGCTTGCTCCCGCCCAGCCGCAGGACCGTCTCCCATTGCGCGCGACTTACCGGGGTCACCGACAGCCTGCTCCCGCGCTGTAGTAGTTCCATCCCTTCCAGCCCGGCCGTATCTCGCAGGACCGTCAGCGTTACCGGAGTCGCGAGCGCTGCCACCCCGCGCACATCCATCATCATCCACGTCGGGCTCGACGGATCGCTCTTGGGATCGTAGTGCTCGTGCGTCCGGTCAAACGCCGTGTGGTCGGGATAGGCGGCGCGCGTCACCTCGGCAATTCCAGCAACCTCGGGCGGGTCCATGTTGGAGTGATACACGAGCACCCCGTCGCCCACCCGCATGTGATCGCGCATGAAATTGCGCGCCTGAAAGTTCCGCACGCCATCCCAGCAGGTGGTGCGGGAAGGACACCTCATCAAGTCGCCGAACGAGAAGACCTCCGGCTCCGTCTTCAGGAGCCAGTACCGCGCCTCTCCAGGGCCGCGTGGCGCACCCACGGCCGCGAAGCGCGGTGCGAGCGCGGCAGGCACTGCTGCCTTCGAACTGGACCCGCTTGCTCTTGCTGGCTTGTCCTTGGGCTTCGTCGACGGATGCTTGTGCAGTGTCTTCGTCTTCTTGAGCATCAATTGCGCGCTACACGGTTATGCCTGTCCGAGCCGCCTTGATCATCAAGTCGGCGAACAGATCGACTTCATCCAGCGTCGAGTACACGCTCGGCGTTACACGCAGTCCGTGGAACTCGGGGTGCACAATGGCGACCGTCATCACCTTGTGTTTGCCCCACAGCCACTGCTGGAGCTTCGGCGTCTCGATCCCTTCGATGCCGACCAGTGCAATCGCGCACGATTGCCGGTCGTCCAGCGGAGTCGGAATGTGAAAGCGCGAACTTTCGGCGAGCAGCCGCTTGGCCCACCGGTCGCGCAGAAACCGGAGGCGAGCCGCCTTCCGCTCCATACCAATACCGCGATTGAAGGCGACGGCAAGCGCGATGGCGTTGTGGTTCGCCGCCGGATGTGTTCCGATTTCCTCGTACTTGCGAATGTTGTCGTCCTGTGACGCGGCGGCGCCCATCATGGGCCAGAGCGACTTGATCTTGTTGCGCCTCACATACAGAAAGCCGGTCCCGATGGGCGCATGCAGCCACTTGTGGAGCGACGTCCCGTAGTAGTCCGCGTCGAGGTCGTCGCGCGTGAAGGGAAAATGCGCGAATGAGTGCGCACCATCCACGAAGACCGCAATCCCCTGCTCCCGCGCCATCTTCACGATCGCGCGCACCGGGAGAATCTGTCCGGTGAGGTTGGTGATGTGCGTGACCTCGATGACCTTCGTGCGCGGCGTGATGGCGGCGCGAAACTGCTCGACGATATAGTCGTCCGAAGGGGGCGGGACCTTGAACGAGATCTGCTTGAGCACGATGCCGTCGCGGCGGACACGCTGCTCCCACGTCGTGATCATGCGACCATAGTTCTGGTTGGTCACGATCACTTCGTCTCCACGCCGCAGGTCGAGACCGAGAATCATCGTCTCGTTCGCTTCCGACGCGTTGCGGGTAATTGCCATTTCTTCGGGATCGCAGCCGAACATTCGAGCCAAGTCGCGTCGCACGCTCTCGACGCGCGGCTCGAGCACGCCCCACATGTGTTCGACGGGAATCTGATTGGAGAAACGCAGATCACGAATCATCAGCTCCATCACATGCGTCGGCGCCGGGCTGACTCCCCCGTTGTTCAGATTCACCATCGTCCGGTCGTCGTCGAACGCCATCTGAATTTGCGACCAGTACGCTTCGTCTTCCGCCGCCGCCCTTGGCGCCTTTCCTTCCACCATGTCTTCGGCGCGAAAGAGGGTCGAGAAGGCCGATGCCCGAAGGGTCGGAAGCGCAACACCCGCACGCATCACGGATGACATGAATGTTCGGCGATCGGTCATGAAAGCCTCTCAAGGCGACGTGTCAGGGGAATCGAAGCACCGCTAAGCTGCGGTGTTGGCGGCGGGCCGTCCAGAGCAACTTCCGGCGGGCCGTCTCATGCGGCCCACCGCGCGCCCTCTACAGCCGGGTCGGCTGCGGTAGGTCGAGCGTAAAATGAAAGCGCGTGCCTTTCTCCAACTCGGTCTCCACGCCCAATTCGCCCCCCATCGCGTGGGCCAACTTCTGGCAGATGGAGAGGCCGAGCCCGGCGCTGGAGAAGGCGTAGTCGCCCTGACTCTGGCGCTGGCGAAATGCTTCATACAGGTTGGTGATCACCGTCGGTGGAATACCGCGCCCCGTATCGCGAACCGAGAACTCCACCCGAGTGCGATCCAACTCGCGGCATGAGACATCAACCGCGCCCGTGTTGGTGAACTTGATGGCGTTGGTGGCGAGGTTGAGCAGCACACGATTGAGCGCCGACGGATGGCCGATGCGCACATCCGCCGTCGGGCCCGCGCACCGCATGGTCAGACGTTTTTCTTCGGCCATCGGGCGAAGGATGTCGAGAATCGACTGGAGCACATCGGACACGGAAAAGGCGATGGGCTGCTGATCCATGAGCGTCGTTCCGCCCCGCGCCAACTCGATGACGTCGCCAGCCAGTGCACTCAGCCCGAACGCCGCGCTGTAGATGAGGCCGAGCTGCCGCTGCTGGTTAGGCGCCATGTCGCCACCTGCGCCCCCGCGCAGCCGCTCGGCGAGAATCAGGATCGAGCCCAGGGGTGAGCGCATGTCGTGTGCCATTTCCACCACGAGTTGCTGCGCATCGTTGCCGGTGAGTCGCGCCGCGAACCGATGGGCCGCATCGAGATCCAGCGCCTCTTGCACCTGCTCGAATGCGCGCATCACCCGCACGATTTCATCGGGCGCCTCGCGCACATCGGGCGCATCGGCGTGCTCCAGAAACGACTTTCGAATCTTCTCCAACAGGCGTCGCGCCGGAATGAACGTCGGGATGCGCCGCAGATCGATCGACTCTCCGAGCGATGCCTGGCGGACAGCGTCTGCCACCACGCCCACCGCCGTTCGCAGATCTACCAGCGACGACACCGCATGTTCGGCGGGCACCCACGACGTTGCGACATCGGACGCAGCGGCCAGCAGGGCACGCCATGTCGCGGCGCGCGCCCCCCCCGACGCGCCCGACGCGTCCGGCGCGGACAGCGAGCGGGGCGGCGACTCCCCTCCTCCGCCCTGCTCTCTACGCGCCTCTCCGCGCGAACCACTGCGTATCGCCACACGCTTACCAGGTGTTGTCACAAGCGCGGTTATTCTTCCAGCGGCGTGCCCATCTCATCACGACGGAATCCGTGCTTCTCCATCAGACGATACAGCGTGGTCCGGTCAATGTTAGCCAAGCGAGCTGCTTTGGACATGTTGGATCCCGCCCGGGCAATCAGTTGACCGAGATACTCTCTCTCGAAGTGCGCGATGAGCTTGTCCTTGGCGACGTGGAACTGCTCGTTCATCACGTTCGGGAGGAAACCGCCCGGTGTCTGCTCCGTCTCGACGTCATCATACACCGGTACGTCTTCGGGCAACACCACATGCCCGGGTTCGGTGAGCACTGACAGCTGCTCGATCACGTTCTGGAGTTCGCGCACATTCCCCCGCCACGGACGCGAGCGCAGGAACTCGATGGCCGACTCGGACAACTTCGGCTGCGCTTCCGCGCTCCCGCGATGCCGTTCCCAGTAGTGCTGCAGGAAATGATTGGCCAGCAGGGGGATGTCCTCCGGGCGCTTTCTCAGCGGCGGGAGGTTGATCGGCACCACCCGCAACCGGTACAGCAAATCCTCACGCAGCGTTCCCTTGGCAACGCATTCTTGGGGCGTCCGGTTTGTCGCCGACAGAAAACGGACGTCCACGACCGCGTCCTCTTTTTCGCTACCTACGCGCCGCACCACCCCGTCCTGAATGACACGGAGGAGCTTCGCCTGCAGCGGGAGTGACATCTCGGTCAACTCGTCCAAAAAGAGTGTGCCGCCATTCGCGATCTCCAGAAGCCCTGGCTTGTCCCGATCAGCACCTGTGAACGCTCCCTTGCGATGTCCGAACAGTTCCGACTCCAGCAGCCCCTCGGGCAGGGCGGCGCAGTTGATCGGCACCATGGTGCGAGAGGCTCGGCGGCTGTGTGCATGAATGAACTGCGCGATCACCTCCTTTCCCGTTCCGCTCTCCCCTTCTACAAGGACGGTGGCGCCGGATTGGGCTATGAGTTGGACGGTGTTTAGTAGGGTCCGCATCGGCCGGCTGACCGCCACTACCGACACTCCCAGAAACCTGTGGGTAATTCCTCGCATTTTCGCCTGGATTGATCCTGCATTCATCGTGCTTCAAATGAAGGTTTCTTTCTAGGTGGGCATTCCCTATGCTGACCTGGAAAATCACCTTAGAACGCCGGTATCGGCCGATTCCGGCTAGAGCGGATAAGTCTTTTCTATTCCTACAATTGGCGTGCTTTTGCCCGAAGAAATTCCCCTAGTAGCTACAGCCGGCCCCTATCTCTGTCGATTCCACGGATAGGGAGCCAACTACAGGCGTGCAATTCCAGTCCGGCGACGCGACCGTGCAACCGCAGTATGCGCCGAACGTGCGTGCGTTCCTCGGGGCGACCATCGGGATCGGGGCGATGTGTCTGTGGATTGATCTAATCCCGTTCGACTCTTCGGACCTGACGCAGTTCCTTACCTACTTTGTCATGTCGGCATTGGCGGCCGGGCTGCGGGTGAGCATGCCAACATATAGCGGCACGCTGTCGATCAATTTTCTCTTTGTGTTGATCGGCCTGGTTCACCTGACACGGTCCGAACTCGTAGTGATGGGCGGCACGGTGGCGGTTATTCAATGTCTGCTTAGCCGCGACCGCTATCCGGATTTGCCGAAGGTACTTTTCAACTTGGCGGTTTCCATCATTGCTATTCATGTTTCCTGGGATGTCTACCGTGTCGTACCGGTCGGCGGATCGCTCGCCGACGACACTTTGCGACTGGCGCCGGCGGCGTTGACGCTCTTTCTGATGCACACGGTACCCGTGGCGATCGCCATCGCCTGGACCGAAGGGCGCCGCGTATTGCCGACCTGGAAGGAATGCAGCCTTTGGTCTCTCCCGTATTCCGTCGGCGGCGCCGCCGTCGCCGGTAGTTTCGCGACGCTATCGCATAGCATAGGGTGGCAACTTTCGTTGCTCGTTCTGCCTGTCGTCTATCTAATTACGCGGTCATACCAACTTCACCTCGCCCGCGTGGACGACGGGATGCGGCATGCCGAGGAACTCGCTGGATTGCACCTGCGAACGATTGAAGCTCTGGCGCTCGCGATCGAGGCCAAGGATTCCACGACCGCGAGCCATCTTGAAAGAGTGCAAACGTACGCCATCGAAATCGGCCGAATCATGAAGATCGGCAAAGCTGAGCTCGAGGCCCTGCGGGCAGCCGCACTGCTGCACGACATCGGCAAGTTGGCGGTTCCAGAGCACATACTCTCCAAGCCCGGAAAATTGACGCCGGACGAATTTGAAAAGATGAAGATTCATCCGATTGTCGGGGCCGAGATTATCGAACGCGCGAACTTTCCCTACCCGGTGGCCCCGATTGTCAGGGCGCACCATGAACGTTGGAACGGCGAGGGGTATCCGGCAGGTTTGCGTGGCGAAGACATTCCAATCGGCGCCAGAATTCTATCGGCCGTGGATTGTTTCGACGCGTTGAGTTCGGATCGGCAGTACCGGCGAGCGCTTCCTCCCGAGGAGGCGATTGCTTTCGTGCAAAAAGAGGCGGGACACGCATTCGATCCGGTCGTCGTCGGCGTGCTCGTCGAACATTATCAAGAGCTCGAACGAAAGGTAAAGGCCAACGCGGGCCGGATCAAGGACATTGCCTCGCTGCGAATCACTCGGGGGAAGCCCGCGGCCGGGTTCGAACAAGCGGCGCCATCACAGAGTGAAAGCTCGGAGTCGAGCGGCAACGCACCGAGTTTCCTTGATAAGATTGCCGCGGCCCGGCTGGAAGTATTGACGCTTTTTGAGCTGACGAGCGATCTGGGCAGTTCTTTGAGCTTGCAGGAAACGCTGTCGGTGCTGGCAACCCGCTTGAAGCGGTTGGTGCCGTTCGACTCTCTCGCCATCTACTTTCTACGTGACGGCAAACTGATGCCAGAGTATGTGACCGGCGAAAACTTCCGGCTCTTCGCCGCGCTCGAAATTCCCTTTGGCCAGGGTCTAAGCGGCTGGGTAGCTGAACACCTTCAGCCGATCTTGAACGGAAATCCTTCGGTCGAACCGGGGTATTTAAACGATCCGACGAAATTTTCCACGCTCCGGTCCGCGCTTGCCGTCCCCCTGGAGGGCGCACAGGGGGTAGTCGGCGTCCTCACTCTTTATCATGCAGACAAGGATGCGTTTTCTCGCGACCATCTGCGCATCCTGAATGGGATCAGCGCGAAACTATCAAATTCGATTGAGAACGCGCTGCGATTCCATGTCGCCGAAACCACGGCGACTACCGACTACTTGACGGGACTTCCGAATGCTCGCAGTCTGTTTCCGCGGCTGGAAGAAGAGATCAATCGTTGCCGGCGCGGCGGAACTCCGCTTGAACTGCTGGTCTGCGACCTGAACGGCTTTAAACAGGTAAATGACAGATTTGGCCACATGGAGGGCGACCGTGTGCTTCGCGAAGTGGCGGCCCGGTTGAGGGAAAACTGCCGCGAGTACGATTTCGTCTCCCGCATGGGCGGGGATGAGTTTGTGATTGTAATGCCTGGCGCGGAGGCCGGCAACTTCAAAATCCGCGCTGCCCAGCTTTCGCAACTCGCCGCCGACGCAGGCCGGATGATCACTGGGGAGAACGTCTTATCTTGTGCCGTCGGATCAGCCCGTTTTCCAGAAGATGGAACCGACTCCGAGCAACTTCTCTCCGTAGCCGATCAGCGCATGTACCGGAACAAGTACGATAGCCGCGAGGAAGCTGAGAGTGAGTCACCCGGCCAGGATCGCGACGGCTGGCCTCATGCCAGGACACCCGCCTCGACCCTCGCCAAAACATAAGGACCTTCCGGGATTACAGCGACCCGCGCGCCGGCATCCAGTCCGTGCAATGTGGCCGCCACCGCGCTGTCTACATTGGCAAAGGCACGTCCCCACAATTTGTCTGCGTAGCGAGCTTCCAAGCCCGGCACATAAAACAGCAATTCTTTGTCCCGGCAGACTAAAGCCAGTTTTTCCAACTGCCATTGGTCCACAACGACAGGATTTGTCGCGACGTGGTCCAGGAATGTCTGCGGAGTCGGGAACCGTTCCAGCATTTCGCAGAACTCTGGCGCTCCCGCTCCTTCGGTGCAGGCCGAAACTACGAGAATGCGGCCCCCGGGCTTCACGATATGGCTGGCGGCGGTGATGCCCTTTACGGTCTGATAAAACGTCAGATCCAAGGGATAGCCAGCCGAGGTCGTGATCACCGCGTCAACCGCCTCGTCCATGCGCTGCAACATCACTTTTCCCACAAACTCCATCCCCTGGCGATGGGCCTGTTCGGGATGACCGGCGAAGACTTGGGCGATTTTACGGTCGCGGGTCAGCGAAACGTCCACCAGGAAGTCGTGCCGCGCCATACGGGAAATTTCCAGCAACTCGCGATGCAGCGGATTGTCGGCTACTGAACCCTCCACAGCGCGTCGATCCCGCATGAACTTCGGACTGTGCAGAACCTTAATCGTCTCCTGCGCCGCAAGTCCCGGCGCCACCAGTTTGCGGCCGCCCGAGAAGCCGAGCATCAAATGGGGCTCAATGAAGCCGAGCGTGATATGAAGGT
>ENA-ORBV01003972-ORBV01003972.1-microbial-mat-metagenome-genome-assembly--contig:-NODE-3972-length-28962-cov-4.907530_pt1 | contig 28962 bp, 27 predicted proteins | sample MGYA00237777_ERZ505514 | MGnify/ENA primary metagenome ERZ505514 (study PRJEB26160, sample SAMN06269048) | microbial mat metagenome | isolation source: Oligotrophic lake microbial mat | place... | reverse complement strand
CAACCTCTGGGTGCTGGCCAGGCTGGAGCAGCCGGCCAAGCCCATCGCGCGAGCCGGATAAAGCCGGCGCCATCGTCAGACAGAGTGGATGGTCGCAGGAGTACTCCGTGCCGACACCATGAAACGTGCTCTATTTCAGCGCTTTTCGCCCAACTTGCCCGATTGGAACGCAAACCAGAGGCGCGGAGAGGCTGGCAAGACAAGCTGCAACCACGCCTTGCCAAGTGGTCGGCCAGATTGGGCGTTTTGGGACAGGCTCTAGGTGAGGCCAGCGTCGAAGTAGGCTTCGGTCGAGGCCTCGGAGTCGGCGCTGGAGATGCCGACGACACCGCGCCCAGGCCCCCGGCAATTAGACCGGTCATCAGAAAAAGACCCCATGGCGGCAAGGTCACCCAGATGCTTATCATAATTTTGTGAAAGTTATAGATGAGTTCGCCTACGCGCAGCGCCATTCGATCTAGGTCGGACGCTGCATGACTCGGGCTAAGTCTGAGCGACGCCAGCCAGCTTCCGCCTGCGTCTTCCACATAATCAGCCAGGTCGGGCTGTGATGGGAACGTTGCTTTGACGCCTCCATAACAACGAGGAATCTATGAAACGCATCGCAGATGTCACCGGTCCGGAGACAGCTGATCTGAAGGACCTGCTCAGAGAACTCAGCGCCATCAGGGCCGATATGGTTAACGGCCCGGTTCTGTCGCAACCGCATCTTGACAAAGTTCACGCAAATAATCGTGACAGCGCCAGAAACCTGCTCCACTACCTTGCTCTCCGACGTCACGATCTTCGTTCGCTGCAACTTCGGCTGGCGGCAAGAGGACTTTCCTCACTCGGGCGGACTGAGTCGCATGTGATGGCCTCAATCAATGCCGTGATAGCGGTTCTCCATGTTCTGGATCATAGCCACGTTTTGCCGCCTGAGCAGAAGCCCGAGGCAGTCGATTTTGTAAGTGGTCAACGGTTGCTCGCCGATCATACGAACACACTGCTAGGCACAGTCCCGGCGGGGCGCGAAGTCCGGATCATGGTCACCATGCCCAGTGAGGCGGCGGATGATTACCTGATTATTCATAATCTGCTCCAACAAGGCATGGACTGCATGCGCATCAACTGCGCCCACGACAATGCTGCAGCCTGGTTGCGGATGATCGGGAATCTGAAAAAGGCTGAACTTTCGTTGGGACGATCATGTCGGGTTGTTATGGATCTGGCCGGTCCAAAGCTGCGTACTGGACCGTTGGGGAATGGTCCGGCCGTGGTCCGGATTCGTCCCAAGCGCAATACGTACGGAAAAGTCATGACTCTCGCCCGGGTCTGGTTGACCTCGGAAGCTGCCCCACAGCCGCCCCCCAAGCCGGCGGACGGCTGTTTACCTGTGCCGGGGCGGTGGCTGGTCCATCTTCGTACAGGAGACTTGGTGACCTGTACCGATGCGCGGGGCTCCAAACGAACCTTTGAAACCATTGACGTGACCGAAAACGGGTGTTGGGCCGAGACTGCAAAAACTGCCTATATTATCCCAGGCACTAGGCTCTACCGGCTGCGCGGTCCAGGCAGGAAAAGCGACCGTGTATGCCAGGTCGGCAGCTTGCCATCCGGTGACAATTTTATCACTCTTCAGCATGGGGACGCGCTGATCCTGACCCGAGACCTGAAACCGGGCCGCCCGGCGACCCATGACAGCGGCGGTACCGTACTTACCCCGGCCACGATCGGATGCACCATTCCGGAGGTATTTGAAGATGTTCAGGCCGGAGAGCCGATCTGGTTCGACGATGGCAAGATCGGTGGCATTGTTGACAAGGTGGAAACCAAGCGGGTGCATGTCCGAATCACCCAAGAGCTTCTGAAGCCGATGAAACTCCGAGGCGACAAAGGCATCAATCTTCCCGACAGCACACTTCGTCTTGCTGCCCTGACAGCCAAGGACATCAAGGATCTTTCATTTCTGGCTCGGCACGCCGATGTCATCGAACTGTCTTTTGCCAACCACGCCCATGACGTGGAGTCGCTGCAAAAACGATTGAAGGGTTTGGGCCAGAAACAGCCTGCTATTGTTCTAAAAATTGAAACTCGCCGTGGTTTCGAGAACTTGCCAGGTATGTTGCTCGCTGCCATGCGGGCCCCGTCGTGCGGGGTCATGATTGCCCGGGGTGACCTGGCTGTAGAATGCGGATTCGAGCGCTTGGCGGAAGTGCAGGAAGAAATTCTCTGGATCTGCGAAGCTGCTCATGTTCCGGTGATCTGGGCCACCCAGGTCCTCGAAACCCTTGCCCAAAATGGAAGGCCTTCACGGGCAGAGATCACCGACGCCGCGATGGGACGACGCGCCGAATGCGTCATGCTTAACAAGGGGCCCTACGTGGTGAGCGCGGTGAAGGTGCTGGATGATATTCTGCGGCGAATGCAGGAACATCAGGCCAAGAAAACCTCCATGCTCCGGCACTTGCGTTTGGCTGATGTGGTTCCAGCCCAAGCAGGCAAGCAGTTGGCCAAAGATAAAACCAGGTCGCTTGTGGCCAAAAGCAATTAAGATCTGTGAGTGGAATCTTGCTCTGCCTAACGCGGTCAGAGCGAGTGGACCATGCCACGACCCGCTGTCATGTGGTCGGTGCGCTCTTGAACCAGGTGGCGATTGCTGGACGGTAGGGTCAAGCAATCGCAGGGATGGTTGGCTGAGCGGTCTATAGCATCTGTTTACTAAACAGACGGGCTCGAAAGGGTCCCGGGGGTTCGAATCCCTCACCATCCGCCACAGAAAAGCCCTCGGCGCATCGCCGGGGGCTTTTCTGTGGCACATGGTGAGGGGTTCCGTGAACCTTGACCGGCCAGGGACGGGAAGGCCGATCGTCGCACCTCGCATACCAGACGTTAGTTGTGCCTTGGTTCCGTCTCAGCTGATCTGCAGACGTAGACTGCGCATCTGCACGGCCTGCGCCTTGCACAGCACCAGGATCTGATCCCCGACGGTGAGGCCCAGACTGCGCATCGCTCGTTCGGCAACCTCGGCTAGCAGTGGGACGCTGGCGCCGCAATCCACCGTCACGATGCAGCGGTTGCGACTGCGCGTCAGCTGGACGATCCGGCCGGGTAGGCGGTTGGTCAGGGACAGGGCATCGACCAGGGGTGCGCGTGCCAGGACTAGGTCCTCGGGACGTAGCAGCGCATCAACGCGGTCACCCACGGCGGCCGGGCAGTCGCCGCAGGCCAGTTCTGCCGCCCCAGGTCCATCGAGCCGGATCCACGCCAGGCCGTCCTCGTCGCGTCGGTTCAAGGTGCCCGGCAGGGCGAGGACCAGTCCGCAGTCGTGCAGCAGTTCCAAGGTTGTCGGATCAGCCGCCAAAGTGGCGAGATCGCCTTGGCCGGCTATGCGACCTTGGTGCAGCAACAGCAGGGAGTCAGTGAGCGCCAGCAATTCGCCGAGATCGTGGCTGACCATCAGCATGGGCAGGTTCCAGGTGTTGCGGATGCGCCGGAGGTAGGGCAGGATTTGCCGCTTCAGTCCCCGGTCGAGACTGGCCAGGGGCTCGTCGAGCAGCAGCAGACGCGGCGCACTGAGCAAGGCACGTCCCAACGCCACACGTTGGCGTTGTCCGCCGGAACACTGTGCGGGCATGTGGTCGAGCAGGTCGCCGATGTCGAGCAGTTCGACCACCTCGGCCATCGCCGGAGCCTGTGCGCTCGGTTTCGCATAGCTGAGATTCGCGCGCATACTGAGATGCGGGAACAGGCGATGATCCTGGAAGACCATGCCGAGCTGGCGTCGGTGGGCAGGAGGAATCAGTCCGGTGCTGGTGTCGACCAGTACCTCACCGTCGAGTTCCAGGCGCAGTTGTTCCACCGGGATCAATCCGGTCAGGGCGAGCAGTAGGCTGCTCTTGCCCGATCCCGATGGCCCGAAGATGCCAGTGGCACGGCTGCCCAGCTGGTTGGACAAGGCGAGCGTGAAGCCGCCGCGCCGGACCTGGCAGTCGATGCGGATCATGAACGCCGATCCGTGGGTCGCGGATTGGCCCAGGTGTTGACCAGCCACAGCACGAGGATGCCAAGCCCGGTGAGTGCGAGGACCAGTCCTTGGGCCTGGGCGTCACGCCCACTCAGTAGGTGGTCGTAGATCGCCAGCGGCGCGGTCTGGGTGCGACCAGGAATGTTGCCGGCGACCATCAGGGTGACCCCGAAATCCCCCAGTGCCTTGGCGAATCCAAGCATGCAACCACCGATGATGCCCCGGCGTGCGAGCGGCAACAGGATGGTCCACAGCCGACGTGGGAAGCCGGCGCCGAGATTGGCGGCAGCTTCCATCAACCCGGGATCGACAGCTTCCAAAGCACTGCGGCTGTTCTTAACCACAAACGGCAGGGCGGCGATGGTGGCTGCAAGCACGCAACCAGTCATTGAGAAGACGATGGGACCGCCGGTGAGCGACTCCCAGAATCGACCGATCGCGCTGCTGCGTCCGACGCTGACCAGCACGTAGTAGCCCAGCACAGTGGGCGGCAGGACCAGCGGCGCGGTGACCAGCACCTCGAGGAGATTGCGGCCCGGGAACCTGCGCAGGGCAAGCAGCACGGCCAATGGCAGGCCGACAGCCACAGCAATGGCGAGACCACAGAGGGTCACCTGAATTGATAGCCAGAACGCGCTCCAGTCGGTCATGGCGCGTCAGGCGTACGCAGCAGGGTCGAATCCAGGGCCTCGCCTGGCAGGACGAAGCCGTAGCGGCGCATGATCGTGCGGCCCGCCGGGCTGGCGACGGCGGCGAGGAAGGCCCGGGAGGCGATGGGATCACGGGCCTGCGTCGTCATCACGGCGACCTGGTCGATCGGCGCATGCAGGGCATCGTCGATCAGCATCCAACGGCCACCAGGCGCGGCCACCGCCAACGATAGGGCGACGATCGCAACGTCGGCGTTGCCGCTTTGCGCCAGCTGTAGGGTCTGGCTGACATTTTCTCCATACACCATTCGTGGTTCCAGGCGGTCCCACCAGCCGCCATTCTGCAGCGCTTCTTTGGCGGCTTGGCCATAGGGCGCGTGCTCGGGATTGGCGATCGCGATGTGGACGAAGCGATCAGCGAGCAGGTCGGTGAGCGTGACCGGAGCCGGAGCCGGAGCGGCAGCGCGGGTCCACACCACGATGCGCCCTCGGCCATAGAGCACAGCGCTGTCCGCCACGCCATGACCGTTGCGTACAAGATCGTCGGCAAAGCTGCGGTTCGCCGCAAAGAATAGGTCAAACGGAGCGACTTGAGCGATCTGCCGGGCAAGCAGGCCGGTCGATCCCAAGACGACGGTGATCGGCTGAGGGTGCAGCCACTTCAGCTCGTCCATGGCCGGACCGAGGTCTGAGGCTGCAGCGATGATCAGCGGCTCTGCCGTGTTCAGGAGGCTTCCGCTGTGCAACACGCAGAGGAGCATGCCGACGAGCAGGTCACGGCACGGGTGCATGTGACGAATGTCCGCCGAAACGGCGGCCGATCAATCAACTCTGCCGGTTCAGACTCAGGCAAGGATGCGATCGAGGTCTTCGTAGGTCCGCGACAGCCACATCTTGACGCGCTGGCGCTCGAGCAGGCCGAGAGCCTTGTCGTCGCCACGATGATTGATCGCGGCCCAGAAGCTGGCGTCGTGTTTATCGATCTTGTGCATCGAGGTGTCGTGCAGGGCGCGCAGATCCAGGATCTTCGCCCCGTGTTCGATCGCCAACGCCTTGGTCGGCGACGCGTGGAAGTGAGCGAAGTCGCTACCGCGGCCATGGTTCAACACCACGACATAGCTGACCGTGCCGCCGAACGACATGAGAAGCCGGTCTAGCAGGCTGATCGAATCTACCCCGTCGTCCATGACGTGCCAGAATCGCACGGGGACGTGTTCGCCGGCAAGCAGTGGCAGAACGCCAGAGTCGTCCAGCCAGCGCTTCAGCGGCGGCATGGTCTGAGCCGCGAGATCAACCAACACGCGCCGTTCAGGTACAGCGGTGATCGCTTCGGCGATGCGGTCGAGACTGGCGAAATCGTCGATCACGACTTTGGAGGCGAAGTCACCGTAGAAACGCAGGAAGGTCGAGTGTGAGCGGTCGGTGTCGAAGCCGATCAGCGGCTGGCCCTTGTCGATGCAGTATTGGGCAATCACCCGGGCGAGCACCGACTTGCCCACGCCACCTTTTTCTCCGCCGATGAATTCGATGCCAGCCATGTGGGATTCCTTGGGCCGGGGTAGTAGGCTCGTCGGCAAGTTTGGCAAGGAAGCGGCAGTATACAGATCCAGGTCGGTCCTCGACGCCTGTGCTCCAGGTAAAAAGGCTGCGACGCGGCCCTCGCCGACTGGCACATGGCACGACAGTCGTCCATCCACGGCGGGCTGCTAGCCGCTGCCAGCCGCTGTCCACTTCGAACCTCGCGTATCTGGAATCACCCCATGAAGAAGATCCTCCTCGGTCAGAGCGGCATCGCCGTTTCCCAGATCGCCCTCGGCTGCATGCGCTTGTGCGACCTGACGCCGACCGAGGCCGATGCTTTCGTTGGGATGGCCCTCGATGAGGGGATCGACTTCTTCGACCATGCTGACATTTACGGCGGCGGTTGCTCGGAGGAGGTCTTTGCTGCGGCGTTGAAGCGGATCTCGCGTCCGCGCGAATCGCTGTTCCTGCTTTTATTTTTGTTTTCCTGAATCTACAACCCGATCCAGTTCTCGCTCCTGGGATCGACAGTTGCATCTCGTGTCAATACGAGGGTGTCATGTATTGTTCCTGCACAGGAACGGTGCTCGAAGGTCTTTCGTCGGGTGAACGGCTGGACAGGCGCAGTCGAACCCGCAGCCGCCAGGCGGACGGCGTGATGGTGGGTGTGTCCTGGGTAGGCAATCGACCGGCGCGGGGATCATCCGATGCATCTTTCGCAGGAGCGACTTGGAAATCGGTGTCACCGCCGCCCGGCCGTGCTGTACGGGTTGGAGCGGATGTATGGTTGGCGGGCATCCGATCGGCTAGCATTCCAGCCTCCCGTCCAGTGGGACGCCATAGGGAGTCTCGCCAACGGTCGGTGGCGGCAAGGTCGATCGCATCCTTATTTTCGCCGATTTCCTCCCACGTTGCGAGACTCGCGGGCACTTCGATGTCTCTGGCTTCGCGTTGCACGCCGAGCCAGACTTCCGCTTCCTGGCCATGTTGCAGGGCGGTGCGGAATGCGGTAGGGTCGGCAACTCTGCTACCGTCAACAGTCAGAATGATGTCCCCGGACTGCAGGCCGGCCATTGCGGCTGGCGATCCGACGGCGACGCGCCGTATGAGCACCCCGTTGTCGGCCTTCACCCCGGCCAGTCGGGCGGCCGAGGGCGGCAGTGGACTGACCACTACGCCAAGGGCGTCGCCGGACCGCGTCAGGCCGTCCTCGTAGTCGTCAGCAGCCTCTCCGCCTGCCGCCAGGGCGGCGGCGAGGACGAGGGCGGACCAGCGCATGTTTAGTTCCCGTTGGCGGAGATCGGCACCAGCGGGATGTTCTGGTTGTGTTCGCTCGGGGCGGTGAGTCCAAGCGCCTTGAGCATCACCCAGAAAACATGGGTGTTGTCGATCAGCCCGGTGCCACTGTTCCAACTACCTTCATACCTCTTGAACAGGCTCGCACCTGCGCCCTTGGCGTAGAGGCAAGTTGGTTCGTTGGTGTGGTTGGTGGTTCCATAGCTGACCGTGCCGTCAGTGGGATGGCCGCTGCCATCGACCGCTGGCAGATCACCCTTACCGAGCACTGAGCGCAGGCGCATGTAGCTGTTTGAGTGGTCGGACGTGACGATGATCAGAGTGTTGCTCCAGGCCACGTTGTCCCCGGGGATGTCGACGAAGGCGATCGCCGCCTTCACCGCCTGGTCCAGATCGTAAATGCCGCCGATCATGTTGGGGAAGTGGTTAGCGTGGTTGGCCCAGTCGATGTCGCCCTGTTCGATCATCACGAAGCTCCCGTCGGTCGAGGCTCCGTTGTTGGTCAGTACCTTGAGCGCCGCGGTGGTGCAGTCGGCCAGGGTCGGATTCTCGGCGCTGCCCCTGGTGAAGCCTGGCGTTCCCGGGGTGTCAGACACCGTGTAGTATTCAAAATTACCACCTGCACCGCCGAACAGGCCGAACAGCTTCTTGGTTGTTCCGGCGGCTGTCGCAGTAGCAGCAGCAGCAGCGAGATCAGTGGTGCCGTTATGGCCGGCGGTACGTTCGACGAACTGGTACTCGTTGGTGGTGCCGCCAGCCTGTACGAAAGAGTAGTTGGTGGCATGAATGTAGTTGTTGCCTGGCGCCCAGGTCGGATGTCCACCGCCGATGACCACATCAGGCTTCACCGTGCGGATGATCTCATAATCGATCGCCGCATCGCTGGTGCCCGCGTAGTTGTTGCGACTGACGTTGTGGCTGACGAAGCAAGCGGGGGTGGCATGGGTGAAGGGCACTGTCGAGACCACGCCGATCTTCATGCCGGCTGTATGGGCCAGATCGGCGATGGTCTTGAAGGAGCCGCCGGCAGGATCGCCGGTCATCCATGCGACATTGCCGTCGTCGGTCTTGCGGCCACAGGCCAGGGCGGTGCCGGCCGAGGCAGAGTCGGTGGCCGGTTCCTTGCCCGCAAGTTTGGTCAGGTAGTAGGCGTGCGCGATGGGGTCGTCCAGCATCGAGGGGGTCGCTCCGCCCTTGAGGTTGTCGTAGCCGAGCAAGGCGAGGAAGTTGTCGTTCGCGTAGGGGAGATCGCCGACGACAGAGGAGTACTTATTGTAGGTGGAGACGTCCCAGGTCGTGACGTAGGCTTGGTAGTCGAAGGCGTGGAAGGACAGGCCTAGGTCAGAGCCGTAGATGTAACGGCTTCCTGCCACCTCATGGCTGATATTCATGCCGTCGCCGATCAGCAGGATGACGTTCTTGGCGATGCTTCCGCTGTCATCGTTGGTAATGGTCAGACAGCCGCAGGCACGTGCGATGGACAGGCCATTGCAGGGTTCGTAGAGGTCGACGAACATTGTTTCGTCGCCTTCAACCGCGGCATCGCCCACGACCGTGATGTTGATCGCCTGGCTGGTTTGGCCGGCGGCGAAATGCAGGGTGCCGTAGGAAGCCGCGCAGGTCCAGTCGGTGGGGTTGCCGGCGCTGCCAGCGCGCACCCGGTACTTCAATGTGACCGCGCTGGTCGGTGCTGGTGTCAGAGTGACGGTCATGCTTTGGACGTGGTTCGCAGCGCCTTCGGCGACACTGGCATCAGCGATCGCCGCGGTGGGCATGGCTGGGGCGCCAGCGTTGCCGTCAGCGCCGTCCTTGGGCGAAGTATCGCAGCCAACGATGCTCAGAGTGGCGCCGATGATGAAGAGAGTTGGTGAGAATCGCATGGGTGTTGGCTCCGTGCGGGTCTTATGCGGTCCCGTATGAAGTCGACGTGTAGTCTTTCGTCATTTTATATTGACAATTTTACTACGCCAATAGTTGCAAAGTGACGACTACAGGCCTCCTAATACCAGGGGCGGACAACTGTCCGTATCCCAACAGAGGCAGAGCCATCGTCCCATCATGGCGCGGAGTGTTCGCAGATGCCGTCACCCGGCAACCGAATCCAACTCAAGGCACCCCACTGCGCGGGGCGAGGGATGCGATGGTCAGCGCGGCGGCGATGCCGATGCTCAGGATGATGGTGAAGGACAGCAGACCGATGGGCAGGAACTCGGCGAAGCCGAAGCGCAGCGGTTTGCCGTCCGCGGTGACGATGCCGGCGCGCTCGGTCATGGCCTGGGCCAGTGGCCCCGAGGTCGCGGCGGTGAGGAAGAGGCTGCTGCCGGCGCAGACGCCCAGGGCGAGCCCGACGTAGACCGCCGTCTTCGGCATCGTGGTGGTGAGGGCCGGGGCGACTTCCAGCAGGGCCGCCATGCTCGGGCCGGCCGAGAAGACCCCGGTCAGCACCGCCGCGACGGCGATGAAGACCGCCAGCTTGGCCTGGCCAGGTAGCTCCAGGCCGGTCAGCCAGAGCGAGATGTCGCTGAACACCCCGGTGTGCCGAACCGCGCCGACCATGATGAACAGGGAGAGCAGGAATAGGGTCGCTTCGACATCGACCCGCGTCCGCACCAGGCGCTCGCCGAGACGGGCGCGGCTGAGCAGGGCCGCGATCACCCCCAGCCAGCAGATGAGATCGGGGGTAACGCCGGTCGACTGCGGGATGGAGGTCCAGGCCACGACCATGGCCAGCAGCATGATCGCAGCCGGGACCAGGATGCTGGCGTCGACGCGCACCCGCCGATACAGCCGGTCCATGACCACTACGGACAGGCGCCGCGACAGCCGATCGTCGGCCATGCCGCGTGCAGGTTGGATGAGAATATTGGTGATGAACAGTAGGGCGATGAGCCCGAGTCCGGCGGCGGGCAGCGCATGCACCAGGTAGTTGCCGAAGTCCAGGCTGCCGTTGCCCAGCAAGAGGATGGCTGGGAAGTCGCCGATCGGCGTCGCCGCGCCGCCCAGGTTGCAGGCGACCAGCAGGCTGCCCAGCAACCAGACGGCATAGCGTCGGTCGGCACCCATGAGTTGCAGCAGCACCAGCACCGGCGGCAGGACCAGAACCAGGGCGGTGAGGTTGTTGACCAGGCCGCTGACGAAGAACATGCCGGCGGTGAGCGCCACCATCAGCAGCCTGGGATTGCCCTCGCCATAGCGGGCGAGCTGGGCGGCGAGAACGCCGAACAGGCGCGAGGAGGCCAGCATTTCGGCGAGAAGGCCCAGGCCGACCAGCATGACCAGGACGCCCCATGGCACCTCGGCCATGAGTTCGCGCGTGGTAGCCAACCCCAGACCGGTGGCGCAGGCACCGGCAATCGCCGCCGCCAGGGTGATGATCAGCATGCGCGCCTGGGGGATGATGGCCTGGCTGATCAGCGCCCCCAGGAGAATGCCGATGAGCAGGAACTGGGATCCGCTCATGCGTCCTCCATCGCGGTAAAGTCGCTGACCTGCACCTCATGAAACCAACGTGGGTAGACGGCGAAGGGCGCTGGAAGCACATTCCACCCGATCAGGGCGCGGAACTGCAAGCGCATGTCCGGCCCATGCAACCGGAGCCAACCCGGCGGCGCGTAGACCGTCCCGCCGTCCGCGGAACCATAGACGAAGCACAGCACAGCGGAGTTCGGACCAGCCCACCCGAAGATGCCATCCAGGTCCACCGCCGTGACCCGGCCGCCGCAGTTGGCGATCACCCGGTCCCAATCAGCCGGCAGGGCGCTCCAGGCCAGCAGCGCGATCTCGAGCGATGGCACGGCGTCGACCAGGGCGTCGAGATGGCGGGATTCGAGGCCGACGACGACCAGACGGCGGATGCCATCGAGATGCCGCCGTATGTGGTCAGTCTCGATGATTCCCGGCCGCCACCCCTCTAGCCAGCGGCCGGCAAGGGCATCCGCGACCGGGAAGTCCCGTCCCAAGATATCGCGGAAGGCGGCAACCCCGTCGTCGCCGCGATCGGCGGCAATCTCGTTCACGAACACCTCGGCAGCACCGGCATGGCCCAACTCGCCGGCGGCGGTGCGGAAGGCCTGGGCCAGTCCAAGCGGCAAGGTCACGCTGGTCATGGCCGCGCCTCGACGCGCCGCAGGATGGCGGATAGGAGGTTCAGCAGCGCGACGTTGGCGAGGGCATGATGGGGTGGCCCGTCGGTCAGCGCATCGGTCAGCACTTGGCGGATGCCATCCTTGCCGCCAGCCAGTCGATCAAGCCCGTCGGCATCCAGCCGCAGCGGATAGACCTGCGGCTCCACGCCGGGACGCTCCAGGTGCGGCGGCAGCCGCATGGGCACCGATACCCCAGCGCGGTCGGCAGGCGGGGACGACACGCCGAGTCGCGCCGCGATCTCACCCGCCAGAGCGATCAGCGCGTAGGATGCCCCGCGATGGTGGATCGGTCCCTCGCCGATGATGCAGCGCACGAGGAAGGTCCGCTCCCCGGCATCAGGCACCCAGGGCTCCAGCACGCGAGCCAAGCGATCGGCGTCGAGGACCAGCGCGATGGCCGAGGCGGCGGCACGGTCGTGATGGTGATGATGGGGAGGTGGCATGGGATACTCCCGGGTCAGGTCAGTCAGGTTGGCAGGAGGTGCACGGTCAGACGACGTGGGATGGTAAAACCAGGTCTCTTAAGGCGTCTGACGCACGGCGGTGAGTTTGATGCTGTCCAAGTACGAGGCAGCGACCGCCGCAACCGCTTCGCCACCCAGGTCGACGCGTTGGTTGAGATCGGTCATGGTGGCATCGTCGATGCGGCCGGCGAGTTCGCCCCAGAGTCCAGCGATGGCCGGATAGCGATCGAGGCAGTCCTGGCGCATGACCGGCACCGCCTCGTAGGCGGGGAAGAAGCGCCGGTCATCGCTCAGCGCCAGCAACCCGAACTGGCGCAGCCGGGCGTCGGTACTGAACGCCGAGATCACGGCCACCTGGCTGTCGCGGACCGCCTGGTACATGTGCCCTGGGCTGAGGTCCACCGGCGGGCGGTCCAACTTCAGGCCGTAGTGTTTCGCCAGGCCTGGCCAGCCGTCGGGGCGCTGATTGAACTCGCTGGTGAAGCCGGCGATCAGCGTCGGGTGCTGCGCGAGGTCCGAGATGCGCGTCACGCCGAGCTTCGTGGCCTCGTCCTGGCGCATGGCCAGGACATAGGCGTCGTTGAGGCCAAAGGGTCTGCCCAGGACGAGATCCCGGCGGTCGGCGAGGCCCGTCCGCACCTGCTCCAGGGCGGCCTGCGGATCGGATAGCGGCGACTGCTTCAGGATGTCGGTCAGCAGGGTGCCGGTGTATTCGGGGTAGGCATGGATGGCGCCTTTGGTCAGGGAGTCCCAGCACAGACCGGTCGAGCCGAGTTCGCGGCGCTTGACCGTGATGCCGAGCCGGCGTTCCACCGCCTGCGCCATGATCTCGGCCAGCAAGCGGGATTCGGTGAAGTTCTTGCTGCCGATCACCAGATCGGCGGGCCGGTTGAGCAGCAGCAGCGACAGGACGGCCAGCAGCAGGGCGCCTGCGACAGCTACCGCGCCGATGAGCAGGTGCTTCTTCTCGGGTTCCATGTCAGGTTCCTCCCAGCGGGGTCAGGCGTCGTCCACTCCACGCGAACAGGGCATCGACCGCCAGGGCCAGGGCCGCAGCTGGGACGACGCCCAGGAGAACCATGCGGGCGTCCACGGTTTCGATGCCGCGATTGATGAAGACGCCCAGGCCGCCGGCGCCGATGAAAGCGCACAAGGTGGCGGTACCGATGGTCCACACCGCGGCCGTGCGCAGGCCAGCGACCACCACTGGCATGGCCAGGGGCAGACTGACCTGCCACAGCACCTGGTCGGCGGTCATGCCCAGAGCGATGGCGGCCTGTCGGACCGGTGGCGGGGTGGTCCCCAGGCCGACGATGGTGTTGCGCAGGATCGGCAGCAGGGCGTAGAGGAAGAGCGCCAGGACGCTCGGCACCCAACCGATGCGGCCGGTGAGGACCATCAGGAAGCCGAGCAGAGCCAGGCTGGGCACGGTCTGGATCACCGAGCACAGTCCGAGCACCGTGCCTGCGGCGCGCGGCAGGCGGGTCAGCCACACGCCCAGGGGTAGGGCGATCAGGCAGGCGGCGGCCAGGGTGGCGACGCACAGCGCGACATGTTCGCCGCTGCGCCACAGCAGATCGTCCGCATGTGCAGCCAGGAACTCGGTCCAGGTCATGCCGCCCCCCGCTGCAGCAGGTCCCACACCGCCCGACGCTCGAAGGGTCCCAGGCGCTTCCCCTGGTGCAGTACGGTGAAGCGCTCGCCGCTGATGCGGGCCAGGGCACCCAGGGCGTCGGCGATGGTGCGCTCACCCGCCAGTTCGGCGCTGCCGTCACCGGAACTGGTTGGCAGATGCAGGGCCACGTCCGCCAGGCGCAGGTAACGCAGGCGCAGTTCCAGGGCCTGCTTCGCGGTGAACGCCGCCGCGACCGCATCGCTGGGCGTCAGGGCGATCTCCACCGGGGAGCCGATCTGCACCAGCCGGCCCCGGTCGATGAGAACGATCTGGTCGGCGACGGCGAAGGCCTCGGCGATGTCGTGGGTGACCAGGATCACGGTGCAGCCCAGGCGTTTGACCAGGGCGCGCAGTTCGTCCTGCATCTCGGCCCGGATCGCCGGATCGAGGGCGCCGAAGGGTTCGTCGAGCAGCAGGAGCCGTGGCCGAGCAGCGATCGCCCGAGCGATGGCCACCCGCTGCCGCTGACCACCCGACAACTGATCGGGGCGGCGGTGGCCAAACTCGGCGCGGGGAATCCGCGCCATCTCCATGGCGCCGGTCACCAGGTCGTCGCTGGTGCACTGATCGCAACCCAGCAGACGCGGCACCAAGCCGACATTGCGCTCGGCCGACCAATGCGGGAACAGCCCGCCCTCTTGGATGACGTAGCCGATCGACCGCCGCAGGGCGACGGCATCGCTGCTCTCGACCGGGCGTCCATCCAAGCAGACCTCGCCGACGCTGGTGCGCTCCATGCGATTGACCAGTTTCAGCAGCGTGGTCTTGCCGCTGCCGCTGCCGCCCATCAGGGCGCAGATGGAGCCGGCCGGAACGCTGAAGGTGACGTTGTCGAGGGCCTGCACCCCGTTGGGGTAGCGCAGGCTGACTCCGGCGAAGGCGACCTCGGGGGCACGATCAGACATGCGCCCTCTGCGGCGCTGCAATCCCGGTATCTCCTCGATCGTGCTCCCAGCGTGCCACCAGCCATTCGCTGCCGGCTGGAAAGCGGGCGGTAAAGATGGCGCGGTACCGCTCCGCCTCGCGCTCGGCGCTGCCGAAATGCCGGCGTAGGGCCTCGGCGGAGCCGGTGCCGTGGTCGAACTGCTCCTTGGCCCGCCAGGCGATCTCTGGCGGCAGCACCCGCGCCGCCGCCTGGCGCAGGATGAACTTATGAAAGCCGCGGGCGAGCTTGAGGTCGGGCGGGATGGCCAGGGCCAGGGCGACGACGTTGGTGTCCAGGAAGGGCACCCGGGCCTCTAGGCCGTGGGCCATCGACATGCGATCGACCCGCTGCAGGTTGATGTGGTGCAGGTTTTTGATCGAGCGCCGCAACTCACGGTGCAAATGCACGCCCTGGTAGTCGCGATGGTAGGCGTAGCCAGCGAACAGTTCGTCGGCGCCTTCGCCGGTCAGCACGACCTTCACCAGCTTGGCCGCCTCGCGCGAAACGAACCAGCAGGGCAGGGCACTGCGTACCAGATCGGGATCCCAGGATTCGAGATGCCAGATCACCTCGTCGAGCGCGGCGACGAGATCCGCCTCGCTGATCGCCACTTCATGATGGATGGTGCCGAGATCGGCCGCGACCTCACGCGCCCGCTCCAGATCGTTTGAACCGGGCAATCCGACCGCAAAGGAGTGGAGGTTGGGCACATACCGGCGCATCAGCGCGGCGATCAAGCTGGAGTCGAGTCCACCACTGAGGAAGACGCCGACCGGCACATCAGCCATCAGGCGCTGGCGGACCGCCTCATCGAGCGCCGCCAGGAAGGCGTCCGCCCAGGCCTCGACATCGCGGGGCTGGTCCTCGGCCGTCCAGCCGGTGGGCAGCCGCCACATCGGCGCGATCCCGTCATGGGTGGTGTAGACATGGCCTGGCGGAAAAACCTCGATCGTGTCAGGCGGCACCACCGGCAGCAGGGCCTTGATCTCGCTGGCGAAGACCAACCCCTTGTTGTGGCGGCTCCAATACAGCGGCTTGATGCCCAGGGCGTCGCGTCCCAGGCACAGCGTCTCGCCATCGCTGCCAGCCAGGGCGAACATGCCGTGCAACTGGGCGACCGCCGCGGCCTGACCGCGCTCCTCGGCGGCGTGCAGCCAGGCTTCGCCATCGCTGTGGGTACGTGGCTGGTGTAGGTTCGTCAGCCCGCCGAGCACTGCCCGGTGGTTGTAGATCTCGCCATTGTGGACCATGCAGAGGTGTTGGTCCTCGCTGAACAGCGGCTGCGTGCCGCCGGCGACATCGACGATGCTCAGTCGTCGGTGGCCGAAACGGCAGTGGCCCGCGTCATGCCAGCCCTCGCCGTCCGGCCCGCGATGGGCGATGGCGGCCAGGCCGGCAGCCAACGCCTCGGGATGCCGGCCCTCGGGATGCCAGGAGCCGATGAAGCCGCACATCAGCGACGCCCCGTGACGCTGCCCAGTTCGAGAACGGCGAGCAGACCATGGCCGCAGCCCAGGCCGCGTTGAGCATGGAACTCTAATTGGCGCAGGAGGAGACCGAACTGCGGTTGCAGCAGGTTGGCCTCGGGGTCGCCGGGGTTGAACCACGCCAGCCGTTTCGACTGCTCGACCAACGCCTCCATCCCTTCCTGCAATACGGCTGGTACCCTCCCACCGGCACTGCACAAGTCAGCCGGACTGATGGGATGACCGCCAGTGATCAGCCGTCCGAACCAGCACACCAAGGTGTTCCATGCGCCGACGTAACTATCGAAGAAGACGTCTGCCTGCGGGTCCAGGGTGGAAGGAAGCGGATACATCATCAGTTCCTCGGGAGTGGATATCTGATTGAACTCGAACAGGGCGTTCACCGCCCGGCGCAGGGGCTTCACCCCGGCGTGGAAGCAGGCGGTATCCATGTGCCGCCCGACCAGCACCGACCGATCGACCAGGGTCAGATTGCGCTGCCGCTCCGCCACGCCTGGGATGCTGGCGAGGAAACTCCGGAGTTCCTCGCCGCGCCAGTAGCGGATGCGGTAGTTCGCCTGCTCCTCCAAGCGGGCCTCGCGCTCGGCTTCGGGGTACATCCACACCATGTTGTAGGGCTGCATGCGCGGCGCGGCGGCATCCCGGCTGTAGTTCCAGTAGGTCGGCCATTCCGGGCTGTACTGGCCATGCACGTCGAAGAGGAGAGCGCAGGGGCCGTGCTGATGGTCAAGCACGCCTTCGACCATCCGGCGGAGTTGCCCGTCATCGAGGTGCGACAGGGAACCGTAGCTGTTGTAGTAGAGGTCGAAGGGCTGCTGAGCGCGCAGGTGATGGCCGAGTTCGGCCAGATCGCCCACCGCGAAACTGGTCTGCGGCACAGCGGCGAAGCGTTGCTGCGCCTGGGTGATCATGGTCGGGCAGAGATCAATGCCGTGGTAGGCGGCGAGATCGTCCCAGCCGATCAGATACCGGCCACGGGCCGTCTCGGTGCCGACCGGCACCTTCAGGAGCAGATCCAGGCCTTCGCCGGCACCGCAGCCCAAGTCGGCGATACGCACGCCGCGACCGGCGGCATGCGCTTCACGGGTCAGCCGCTCCAGGGCCGGCCGGATGGCGAAGCGGGTAATCTGGTTCTCCCAATTGCGGCGGACATTGTCGAACTTGCCGAAGAGACCCGAAGGGGCATCGGCATAATGGCCATCACCGACCAGGCGGGAGTATCCCGTGGGATCGCGCTGCTGGATGGGTTTCATCGCAGCCCCGTCAGGGCAACGAGGGCCCACGAGTCGACGGGGTACACGGATCTGACGACAGTTGCTGAACAGCACATGACTTGCTCCACACGGATGGCCTGGGCAGGGCGCCCGCAGGACCATCCTGCGGAGCGCTACCTGGCGACGGGTGGGTCGCCGTTACCGCGATTGAGGCCTTCGTGCTTCTCGCGCAGCAGTGCGTTGAGCGTCAAGGCCGAGCGCATGAGCGATTGGAGCAAGGATGCGCGCAGGCCCGCAATCTGCCCCGTCACGACGGCAGGCTGCCAGTGCGTTCCGCTGCTGGCCAACGCCAGTTCACCGAATCGGAGCCGAGGGGTCATGTCGTCATCAGATGATGGGCAGTCAGTCAGCCGTTCGGCGACTGGTGTGGAGGCGGCTGGGGAATGGGTCCAGACGCCAGTACGGCGGAGTCATCAACCGCCCCGGCACCCAGGATGTCGACTAGCTCCTCCAGGTGTTCGGCTAGCGACCCGCAGCGCACCGGACCGATGGCCGGCAGGGCGCGGACGAGGCGCTCGTGCATGGGCAATGGAGCAGTCCCGGCCACCTGACGGCCCTTGTCGGTCGGCACTAAATGGATCCGACGGCGATCGACGGTGTCGCGCTGGCGAACGATCAGCCCCTTTCCCTCCAAGCGATCGAGGACGCCGACGAGCGTGCTCGCCGAAAGGAGGATGTGCCGACTGAGTTCAGCCTGGGTGGTCGAGCCGTGCTCGCAGATGACGAGCAGACTCAAGAGCTGGGGTGCGGTCACCCCATGCGAGGCTTCCAGTTCCTTCGATCCCAGCTCGACCTGACGCAGAATTCGCCGCAGTGCCTGGAGAATGCGTGCCTCGGGAGTTCCTCGCAGCACAGGAGTTGTGCCGGATGACAGCGTCAAACTGGATGTATCTGCCATGACCCGTTGCTTATAGAGGCTGATGATAACGGTCAATACCTTTTCATTTCAAATCATTTGATAGCGTGACATCCTCGTGCGTTCCATCAGCCGTCTCCTCAGCCGTCTCCTCAGCCGTCTCCTCAGCCACCTCCGCACCTTTCTGCACCGCTGGACACTGAATCCCACCAGTCGATGGGTGCTGATGGCCGGCGTGGTTGGCGTCCTCTGCGGCGTGGCCGGGGGATTGTTCCAAGCCACGGTCGATGCGGTGTCCTGGCTGGTCATGCATCAGGCCGTCGGCCTGCCGGCCGTCCTGGTCATGCAGCGTACGGAACTCCAGACCGCGCAGGACGTGGCATTCCCGTGGGTGCCGGCCCTGATCATCATCCCGGTCCTCTTCGCCGCCGGATGCTTCGTCGGCTGGCTGGGAATCCGCTGCACCCGGTCGGTCCTGGGCGGCGGCACCGGCCACGCCGTCGAGGCCTTCCACCGCGGGCAAGGCAGCATGTCGGGCAAAGCCGGCATCTGGAAGTTCGTCGCCTCGGTCGTGACGCTGGGCTGCGGCGGCAGCGGCGGACGCGAAGGCCCGATCGTCTTCATCGGCGCCAGCTTCGCGAGCTGGTGCGCACGCCGTCTGGGCACCACCACCCATGACCGGCGCATCCTGCTGGGCGCGGGCATCGCCGGCGGTATTTCAGCTGTCTTCCACGCGCCCCTGGCGGCCGTGCTGTTCGCCGCCGAGATCCTCTACCGTGGTCCCGACCTGGAGGCGGCCGTGCTCATTCCGGGCTTTGTTGCCGCCATCGTTGCCTTCTGCGTCGCCAGCGGAGTCGACGTCGGGGTATCCTTGCTGACCGGATGGCCCGCAGGCCACGGTGCCACGCTGTTTCGTCCGGACAGTGGCCTGGGGTTCAGCGCCGGTGCTTGGCCCAGCCTGGCCGGATTCACCGTCATGGCCATCGTGCTGGCCCTCTGCGCCCGGTGGTTCATCGCCATGCTGGCAGTTGTGCGCGAGCGCCATCTACAGTGGCCAGTGCCGACCTGGATGCGTCCCGGCGTCGGCATGGCCTGCGCCGGGATCGTGGCAGTCGCGGTGGGCGCAGCCATCTGGCGCATCATGCCGCCGGGGGTCCACACCCATGCCGCCCTGGGCACTATCGGCGGCGGCTACAGCATCATCCATTGGTTCCTGGCGGGTGGCGGAGCCGGGACCGCGGCCCTCTGGCTGGCTCTGTTGCTCGCTGTCCTGGGCCTGGGCAAGATCCTGACCACCTCGCTCACCGTCGGTTCGGGCGGCTCGGGCGGACTCTTCGCCCCCGCCATCGTCATCGGCGGTTGCCTGGGCGGCTCGATCTGTTTGGCGTTGAGCGGACTGCCGATCGCTCCGACACCGCAGTCCGGCGTGGTCATCGGCATGGCAGCAATGCTGGCCGCAACCCATCGCACGCCGGTCGCCGCCATCCTCATGGTCAGCGAGGTCGCCGGCACCTACGATCTGCTGATCCCGGCCATGTGGACCTGCGGCCTCGCCTTCCTCCTGATGGGCCGTCGCAGTATCATCCCGTCGCAAGTCGACTCCCAGGCTGACAGCCCAGTCCATCAGGCGCCTGGTGATTGGGGCAAGTCGAGCAACCGCCGACTGGAAGAGATCCCCGGCCTAGTCGAGCGGACCCCCGCCCTCCTGCACGATGCGCGCCTTGAGGAGATCCGGCGAGCCTTCAGCCGCGAGCAATGCGACGCCCTGCCCATCGTCGACCCGGACGGCGTCCTGCGCGGTGTCGTCCTCCTCCGTGAGTTGGCGGCGCTGGGTGGCGAACCCGCCCTGGAGGATCTGCTGCGCGCTGACGACCTGGCGGCCGGTCGCCAGATCGGGCTCTTGAACACCACCCTGATCAACCGGGCCTGGCAGATCTTCCGCGAGCAGCACGTCACCGCCTGGCCGGTGGTCGACGAGGCTGGCCGTTACCTTGGCATGGTGCGGCAAGAGCGGATCCTGGCGCAACACCAGCTCGGTCAGGTCACCCAGGTCAGCAGTGACACGCTGATCGCCATTCCGCCGCTAGCGGAACCGAAGCTGGCTGAAGATGGCGCCCACGGGCGATGACGCTGAACCGGGGCGGGAGATCCGCAGCGGGTGGCGACAGCAGTCGCCTGCCTGAGGTCCGCTGCTGGACCACAGCCGTCCGAACCGCAAGACTAGAGGCGCGCCACCTGCCGACGCCTCACCTACCGAGTCAGCTTCCATGGAATCCATTCTGCTCGCCCTCGGCCTCTTGGTCTTCCTGGGACACATCCTGGTCGCGGTGTTCAAGCACACGCGTATTCCCGATGTGCTACTGCTGATCGGGGTTGGCGTCCTGCTCGGACCGATCGGCGCCAACTGGGTTCAACCCGAGCACTTCGGCAAGGTCGGCGGGGTGATGACCGCGATCGCCCTGGTGGTGATCCTCTTCGAGGGCGGCCTCAGCACCGAACTGTCCAGCATCGGCAAGGCTGCGGTTGGCACCGCCTCGATCACCTTCGCCACCGCGGCGGTGACGGTCGGCCTGATCGCCGTCGTTGCGCAGCCGTATTTCGGCGCCTGGATGCCCGCGTTTCTTGCCGGCGCCGTCCTTTCCGGCACCTCCTCGGCAGTGGTGATGCCGATGATCGCAGCCCTGAAGCTGGGCGACAAGACCCGCACCATCCTCTCCCTGGAGAGCGCTCTCACCGATGTGACCTGCATCGTGCTCACCGTTGGCTTGCTCGACGCAGCGACCCGAGGCGGGGAGGCCAACGGCCTGCATCTGGCTGGCCGGGCTATGTCCTCGCTGATCAGCGCCGGGGTGATTGGCCTGATCGCCGGCCTGGGCTGGCTGCTGATCCATGAGCGCCTGCGCGAGGTGCCCAACACCCGCCTGGCGATCATCGCCGGCGTGCTGGTCCTCTACGGCGCCGTCGAGGCGATCGGTTTCAGCGGCGGGATCGCAGCCTTGGCATTTGGCGTGACGGCTGGCCACCTCAGCCGCCCTGGCGGGCCGGGGACCATCGGCGGGCACCGCATCGGCCGCATCAGCACCGACGAGCGTCAAATCTTCAACGAATTGGTCTTCCTCTGCAAACTCGTGTTCTTCATCTACCTGGGCATCAGCCTGCGCTTCGACTCGCCCAAGCCGTACATCTGTGCCGGCGTGGCGATCGGCGTGGTCTACGCCGCGCGCATTCTGCTGGCGCGCTGGCTGCTCCCGCGCGATTGCTCGGTCCGCGACGCGGCGGTGACGGCCATCATGGCGCCCAAGGGATTGGCGGCAGCCGTGCTGGCCTCGACGGTGGCGCAGGCGCTCGACGCGGCGGGTCTTCCCATGGGCGCAGAGATCAAGGAGTTCGTCTACGCGGTGGTGGTGGTCAGCATCGTTGTCACCTCAGTGATGGTGCCGCTGATCGAATTGCCGCCGTCGCGGTGGTTGGCGCGGCGGTTCTTCGGTGGGCATGCCGAATGACCGACGCTGGCATCTATGTTGCGGCCTCGATATCAACCGTGACAGCCATGAGCGCCCTGGGGGCGATCCTGTGCTGGGGGCAGTCAGCGAGTGATCGACGCCTGCTCATCGCCATCGTTCTCACGGGTCTGCCACTCAGCGCCTGCGCTTTCCATCTTATCCGCATGCCAGTCGACCGGTGGCTAGCGGATAATCTCGTCAATTGGCCCGGCCTGCTGACAACGTTACGAATTTGCTACGCGCCATTGACCGAGGAACCGGCCAAGCTTCTGATCTTCTGCGTTCCCTGGGTGTGGCGGCAGGTCAATCGCCGGAACATCCCCCAAGTTGCCCTGGCCGTCGGGTTGGGGTTTGGAATCGGCGAAGCTTGGATGCTCGCCGAACTCCTGTCGGGCAAGACCGAGATCGCAGGACTACCCTGGCATGCTCTGTGGGGGTTCATCGTCGAACGCGCGCTGGTCTGCTTCATCCATGCCGGGTTCACCTCGGTCGCTCTGCTAGGACTGGTCCGCCGACGTGCACTGCCTGCTGTACTCCTGATTGGATTGGCAATGGCGCTCCATTTCGTCGCCAACTTCCCAATCTACTTGTCTGGCCGCGATCTGTTCAGCCTCGGCAAGGGGACTTGGTCCGTGCTACTTGCCCTGTGGGTCCAGTTGCTCGTGGTCATGTCGGTTCTCTGGCTGGCGCGCCTTACCGGCTGGCGCATCCGGGATTTCATTTTGCCGGGACAGGTGCGATGCCCTGGATGCGGGATCATCTACAAGTCACCGCTACTGGGGGTCAACCTCCTAGACCGTCGCTACGAACGCTGTCCCGCTTGCATGTCCTGGCACATGATCACAGCTAAGGATCGAGTGCTGATGGCTATGGAAACCAGGCCGCCGCAAACGAAATGACGAAACGGCCCGGCCTGCCTTGTCCGGCCCCGCTCACGTGTAAGAAAATTGTATCCAGTTCGACTTACAAACTCAGGGAGGCGCAACGCCCGTGCTCATCGCCGTCATCCCTGCCCTGGACGAAGAAGGCTCGATCGGAGCCGTGATCAGGCGATTGCTCGCTGGTGGTGTCGCTCAGGTCATCGTTGCCGACAACGGCAGCATGGACCGCACGGCCGAGGTCGCCCGCGAGGCCGGGGCCATAGTCGTCCCCGCCGTGCGGCGGGGTTACGGCTCAGCCTGTCTGGCTGCTTTGGCCGCCCTGCCAGCGGATGCCAAAGCCGTGGTGTTCTGCGATGCCGATGGCGCCGATGACCTCGACCGACTCGACGACGTGACCGGCCCCGTCCTGGGTGGAGTTGCTGACCTGGTGGTCGGCAGTCGGGCCCTGGGCCGTTCCGAGCCAGGCGCGCTGACGCCGCCCCAGCGGGCAGGCAACCTGGTCGCGATATGCCTGATGCGTCTGCTTTACTGGCGGCGGGTCACCGACCTTGGTCCGTTTCGCTGTGTGTCGACAGCGGCCCTGGCCCGCCTGCAGATGAGCGACCCGGCCTTTGGCTGGACGGCGGAGATGCAGACCAAGGCCCTGCGCCTGGGCCTGTGCTACGCCGAAGTCCCGGTGAATGCCAAGGTCCGCACCGCCGGCGAATCCAAAATCAGCGGCCGAATCGGTCCGATCTTCAAGGCGGGGTGGGCGATCATCACGACCATCCTGCGCCACCGCTTCGGGCGCATGCCTGGAGCCGTGTAAGAAAACGCCTAAGTTCCCGACTCACCCGTATCGTGGAGATACCTTGCGAGCCATCGTCCTGACCTGTTGCGCCAGCCTTCTGGCCGCCCATCTCACCGCTGCCGATGACACGATCATCCAGTACGACTGCATTCCCAACTACGCCAACTGGGCCGGGGTGACCGCTGCCTACAAGGCCAAGACCGGGGTCACGGTGCCGCCTGACATGAAGGGCAGCAGCGCAGCGATGGCCGCATTGGAGGCTGAGCGCGCCAGCCCGCGGGCCGATTGCGCCTACTACTCCGGAGCGATCGGTTTCCAGGCCGCCAGCAAAGGTCTGCACCAGCCGTACAAGCCGGCCGGTTGGGAGCGCATCCCCGACGGGCTCAAGGATCCGAACGGGGCCTGGTGGACGGTGCATGTCGCCCACATTGCCATCCTGGTCAACATCAAGGCCCTGGGTGGCAAGCCGGTACCGCGTGGTTTCGCCGACCTGCTCAAGCCGGACTACAAGGGCATGGTTGTGTATGACCATCCCCGCATCCACGGCACTGGCTTCACCTTCGTCTACGGCATCGACGCCGTCATGGGTGGGACCGGTGACGGCGAAGTCGGCTTCTCCTACCTGCAGAAGCTGGACGCCAATATTCTCAAGTACGCCAAAGAGAACAGCTACAACGAACTGCTGCGCGGCGAGATCCCGATCTGGATCAACGCCGATGGCAATGGCCTGAAGGCGAAGTACGTCGACAAGGCGCCGATCGAGGTGGTTATCCCGGAAGAAGGAACGATCGCCATGCCTCTGGTCATGGGCCTGGTCGCCGGCGGCCCGCATCCCGACCTGACCAAACGCTACCTGGATTGGCTCCTCACCGAGGAGGCGCAGCGCTTGATGGCAGCGTCATTCTTCCAACCGGTCGTACCCATCACCCTGGACGTCGACCTGGCGGCCCAGTTCCCGCCAGCGTCGGCCTACGCCAAGACCAAGGTCCTGCCTTTGACCGACATGGCCGGCCAGGCAGACGCAACCAAGGCTCGCTGGCAGAAGGACATCGGAGATGCTCGCTGATGCCTCGTTGCTGACCCAGCGGCCCGCGCTCGGCCTGCTGCTCTGCCTGCCACTGGTGGTGCTGCTGGCGGCGCTCGTGATGTGGCCGCTGGTCCAACTGGTCCTTCAGAGCGTCGACGGGGGACCGGGGGCGCCGTGGTGGCGGGCCTGGTCTGATCTGGTATCAGTGCCACGCCACCGCCGCGCGCTGCTGACCTCAGTGGGCTTGAGCGCAGCGGCGGCGATCGTCTCCACCGCACTCTGCCTGATGCCGGCCTGGCTGTTGGCTCGGCGGCTGATCCCTGGCGGGGCGTGGTTGCGCATGGTGCTGGCGCTACCGATGTCCTTCAGCGGCCTGATCGTCGGCTTTCTGCTGATCGTCCTGATTGGCCGGGCTGGGGCCTTGCCGGCGCTCACCGGTTTGGGGTCAGGGCTCGCCTACACCCTGACCGGCCTAGTTCTGGCCTATCTGTATTTTGAGGTTCCCCGCGCCACCCTGACCCTGGAATCAGCCATCCGCACCCTGGATCCGCAACTCGATGTGGCCGCCCGCAGTTTGGGCGCCAGGCCCTGGCAGCACGCGCTCTTCGTGGTCCTGCCATTGCTGGGGCCGGCCCTGCTCGCCACCCTCGCCATGACCTTCGCCGTATCCCTCGGTTCCTTCGGCGTGGCCCTGCTCTTATCGGTGCGCGGCATCGCCCTGCTGCCGCTGGAGTTGTTCATGCAGTATATGGCTCCGCCCACTGACCGGGCCCTCGCTGCCGCTATGGCGCTGACCCTGGCTGCCATCGCCCTCGGGGTCGGCGTCGGGTTGCGACGTCTCGTGGAACCGCGTTATGCGTAGGGGCCTGTGGTGGTGGTTGGCCTGCACGGTGACCATCGGTCTGGTCGTGCTGGTTTTGTCCCCAGTCCTTACGGTGGTGACGATTGCGCTCATGGCGGCCTGTGGCATTGGGCCGGATGGCTCGCCCTGGCTGACCGGGCGCGACGAGATCCTGGGCTTGCACGCCTACGGCTACCTGCTTACCCACTATGGCAGCTGGCTGCTGTTCAGCCTCGCCCTCGCCGTGGGCAGCGTGTTGGTCTGCCTAGCCGTTGCCGTGCCGGCCGCCTGGGGCCTCATCCGTCATCCATTCCCCGGCAGCCGGTGGGTCGAGCAGGCCGCCGCCCTGCCATTGTCGCTGCCGGGTTTGGCGGTCTCGGTCGGGCTGGTCGCCGCCTTTCCAGCGGTGCGCGGCCCCTGGCTGGTCTTCGCCGGTCATTTGCTGTTCACCATACCGTTCATGCTGCGGGTCACCCTCGACGCCCTGCGTGGCTACGACCTCATCGCCTGGGAGCGGGCCTCGGCCAGCCTGGGCGCTGATGCTTGGCGACATGCGGTCTGGGTGGTGCTGCCCAACCTGCGACATGCCCTGGTCACGGGCTCCCTGCTGGTCTTTGCGGTCAGCTGGGGCGAGTTCAACGTCAGCTACCTGCTCAACCACGGCCGGGTTCAAACCTTCCCGGCCGCCCTGTACGACACTTTTGCCAACGACGGGCTGCCGCTGGCCGCCGCCGCAACCGTGCTGTTCCTCGTGGTAGTGATTCCGGTGAGCCTTGGAGTGCAGATCTTGGGACGCGGGCGCACCGCAGTGGAGCAGGGCGCATGAGCACCCTTACCGTCGATCACCTGGGCAAGCGCTACGGCGCAGCCTGCGCCCTGGACGATGTCTCGATGGTCTTCCCGGCTGGACGGATCACCGCCGTCCTGGGGCCCAGCGGATCTGGCAAGTCGACTCTGCTCATGGCTATCGCCGGGCTGGTCCGGCCGGATGCCGGCCTGGTCCGCCTGGACGGGACGGACATCACCGGCTTGCCGGCCGATCGGCGCGGCTTCGGCCTGGTCCAGCAATCATACGCACTCTTCCCGCATCTCGACGTTCTCGCCAACGCCGCCTTCGGCCTGCGTTGCCGTGGCGTGGCCCGCCCCGAGCGCGAGCGCCGCTCCCGTATTGCCCTCGATCGGCTGGGCATCACCCACCTGGCCGCCCGCGGGATACGCCAGTTATCGGGCGGCGAGCAGCAGCGCGTGGCGATCGCCCGCGCTATCGCCTACGATCCGCCGATCCTGCTTCTCGATGAGCCCCTGGCCGCGCTTGATGCGCAACTGCGTAGCGGATTGCGCGCCGAGCTGCGCCGCCTGGTGACCGACCTGGGCGTAACCACGGTGCTGGTCACCCATGACCAATCTGAGGCGATGGAGCTAGGCGACCAGTTGGCGATTCTGCGCCACGGACGCCTTGTCCAGCTGGGTGCGCCAAGCGCGGTCTATGCCCGGCCGGCCGACGCCTTCGTCGGCCGATTCCTGGGCGCCGCCAACCTCATACCTGGCACCGGAGTGAATGGCCACGCCGTGGATACGGCGCTAGGCCGCCTGTTGGTGGCGAACCCGCCTCCGATCGGCGCCTGCTGGGCGATGCTGCGGCCGGAGGACCTGCAGGTGGCGACCGCTGCGGATGGCGGATTCCAGGCCCAATGCGAACAGCGGCTCCACCTCGGCGACCGCCTGCGTCTCCAGGTTGGCGTCGCCGGTCTGCGCCTGACCGTCGACCTGCCCAACGACTACCGCATCGAGCCTGGTGAGTCCCTCCGTCTTGAGCCCAAGCCGGGCCGGACCATCGCTATGCCCCGCCTTCCTGATGAGGAGTCTCCCGATGACCAACGTACTACAGCACCATGATGGCGGCCCCATCGCCTTCCTCGGCGGCGCCTACGGCAACGTACCGGCACTGACGGCCTGCCTGGATGACGCCCAGCAGCAGGGCGCCGCGCTGCGGGTCTTCCTGGGCGATGCGACCGGCTGCTGCGGTCACAGCGACACCACGATCGACCTGCTGCGTGAGTACTGTCAGGTGCACATCGCCGGCAACCATGAGGTCCAGGCCGCCGCCGGCGAACTGACCTGCGGTTGCGGCTACGGCTCGGGCGAGGACGAACGTCTGAGCTGCGCCGCACACGCCTACGCCATGCACAGTCTGCGCGCGGACCAGCGAAAGTTGATCGCCTCCTGGCCGCTGACTGGGCTCATCACGACGCCGCACGGGCGGATCCTGCTCTGCCATGGCAGCCCGGATCGAAATAACGAGTTCCTCTACGAAAGTCAGATCGATGAGCCCCGCCTAGAGGCCTGGCTCGATGCCCATGACGCGGTCGGCCTGGCCTGTACCCATACTGGGCTGCCCTGGGTTCGCTATCTAGCCGGTGGTCGCTTCGCGCTGAACGCCGGGGTGGTGGGCAAACCCGACCACGATGGAGATCCTGCTGTTCACTATGCGTTACTGCGCTGGATCGGGGGCCAGCCAAGGATCGGGATCCAGCGTGTCGCCTATCGACACGCGCTGTGGGCCGACCAACTCGCCGTCGAGGGCGTAGACCCGGTCTTCCTTGAGCCGCTGCGCACCGGTTGGTGGACGGTCGGCGAAGCCAGTTTGCCACCGGCCGAAAGCGCCCGGCGCCAGTCCCCGTCGTCGGCATTCTATGCGCGGATCGCTCGCGGCGAGGATTCCCTGGGCGTGCCGTGCTGCTCCGGGGCCGCTGCCCAGCCGCCTCCGGATATCGCCACCCTGGGCTACGACCCCCAGGCGGTCGCGGCGTTGCCGGCTGGGGTCGACCTGGGTCTGGGTTGCGGCAGTCCGGTGCCTCTGGCGCGATTGCGGCCGGGCGAAGTGGTCGTTGATCTCGGCAGTGGTGGCGGATTGGACTGTCTGCTTGCGGCCCAGGCGGTGGGTCGGTCCGGCCGGGTGATCGGCGTGGACGCGACACCAGAGATGATTGCCAAGGCGCAGGCCCAAGCGCAGCGGGTTGGCCTGCCGCAGGTCGAGTTCCGTCTCGGCGTCATCGAGCATCTACCGGTCGCCGATGCGTCGGTGGACGTCGTGCTCTCCAACTGCGTTATCAACTTGAGCCCCAACAAGCCGCAGGTGCTGGCGGAGGCGCATCGGGTCCTGCGTCCGGGCGGCCGCCTGGTCATTGCCGACACGGTGGCGCTGGCAGAGATTCCCCAAGAGATGCGAGACGATCAGCGCCTGCACGATTGCTGCGTCGCCGGGGCGACCTTGATCGGTGAATACAGACAAATGCTGGCTGAGGCTGGATTTGTCGACATCGCCATCGACCTGCATGAACGGAGTGCTGACATTGTCAGCTCGTGGGTACCAGGATCACGGGCAGAGACGGTCGTCGGTGCGGCGTCGATCACGGCCTGTCGGGCGCTCGACGGCTAAGACCGGAGGACAGCCACTGCGTCGGGGTGAGGCCAAACTTAAAGTCGCCTTCATTTCATAGGCGGTTTCCCGCTTATCTGGGCGTGCGGGAAACCGCGGGATGATCATCGTCGACGTGAACGCCTACGCTGTCGAGCTCAGCGTACCGCAGTGGCCCAGGCGTAAGTCAGTTCGTGTTCGCG
>ENA-ORBV01003971-ORBV01003971.1-microbial-mat-metagenome-genome-assembly--contig:-NODE-3971-length-28971-cov-14.855749_pt1 | contig 28971 bp, 19 predicted proteins | sample MGYA00237777_ERZ505514 | MGnify/ENA primary metagenome ERZ505514 (study PRJEB26160, sample SAMN06269048) | microbial mat metagenome | isolation source: Oligotrophic lake microbial mat | place... | reverse complement strand
AATCCCGCGCTTGCTTTCACGCATCAAGCAAACAAATGCATCAAACAACCCCGCCACATCATGCGGACCGGGGCTGGCTTCAGGATGGCCTTGGAAACTGAACGCGGGGGCGTCGTTGAGCGCCATGCCTTGCAGCGAGCCATCAAACAAGGATCGATGGGTGGCGCGAACGTTGCCCGGCAGGCTTGCCTCTTCGACCGCAAAGCCGTGATTCTGCGAGGAGATCATCACCCGGCCCGAGTCGATATCTTGCACCGGATGATTGGCGCCGTGGTGGCCGAATTTCATCTTTACGGTGCGCGCACCCACGGCCAGACCCAGCAGTTGGTGGCCCAAACAAATGCCAAACAGAGGCATGCGAGCGGCGACAAACTGGCGGATGGCGATGATGGCGTAGTCGCAGGGTTCGGGATCGCCGGGGCCATTCGACAGAAACACGCCATCGGGTTTCAGAGCCAACACCTCATCGGCCGAGGTTTGTGCCGGCACCACGGTCAGCCTGCAGCCGCGATCAGCCAACATGCGCAGAATGTTGCGTTTAACGCCGAAGTCGTACGCCACCACATGCAGATCGCCGCTGCTCGAGGCAATGACGCCGGAATCCAGATCAAGACTGCCGATGCGCCAGTCGTAGGCCTCTCGAGTGCAAACCTCTTTAGCGAGATCCATGCCCTTGATGCCAGCAAACGCACGCGCAGCCGCCAATGCAACGGCCGAATCGGCATCGGGGCCGGCCATCAGTGCGCCGTTTTGCGCACCCGTTGAGCGCAATAGACGCGTCAGCCGACGGGTATCGATGTCCGCGATGGCAACCACGCCGCGCTCGCGCAACCAGGTCGGCAGCTCGCACTCACTACGCCAATTGCTGGCCGGCAGCGGCGGCTCACGCATGATCAAGCCTGCGGCAAAGACCTGCGACGCTTCATCGTCGTCGTCGTTGCAACCGGTGTTGCCAATGTGGGGATAGGTGAGTGCAACCAGCTGGCGAGCGTAAGAAGGATCGCTGAGGATCTCCTGATAGCCGGTCATGGCGGTATTGAACACCACCTCGCCGACGCTCAAGCCGGACGCGCCAACGGACTGCCCGGCGAACACGCTGCCGTCGGCAAGAGTCAAAAACGCAGGTTGGATCACGATGCTCGCCTATAGGGTGGGTGACCCCACCAGCGCCGCTGTTCACAGGCGCAGTCAGTGTCGGGCCGCAATCAAGCAGGTCCGGCAAAGAAGGGGGTCAGGCGAGCCGCGATGATACGGACCCGTCGCGCAGCTGTCACCTTGAAGTTCTCTCGACCCAGCTCGGACATGCCTGCAGAAATAGCCTAGCCCGACCTGACGATGGCTTGCACTGCGTCTTCCAAACGGTGCTTTCCCTTGTTTTGCTCGGCCAACCAACGCGCTGCAAACAGCGCTCCACGGGCAAACACGTCGCGATCATAGGCGCGATGGATCAGCTCCAAACGCTCGCCTGAGCCACTGAATTGGATGCTGTGCTCGCCCACCGCGTCGCCGGCGCGCAGGCTGTGATAGGTCGGCGGCTTGCCACCGCCAGCGTCGACTGCAGCACCCAGAACCAAGGCAGTTCCTGACGGCGCATCAAGCTTGCGCTGATGGTGCAGTTCGACGATATCGACATCCCATTGCGGTAGCGCCGCCGCCGCGCGTTCGACCAAGCGGCGCAGCACCGTCACCCCAATGCTGAAGTTGGCTGCCCAAAGCAGCGGAATGTCGCTCGCAGCGGCGTCCAGCTTGGCGTGGTCTGCATCGCTAAGACCTGTGGTGCCGGACACCAGTGCCACGCCTCGCGCGCGGCACACGGCCAACAGGTTGGCGATACCGCTAGGCAGACTGAAGTCAATGGCGACGTCAAATGGCGGCGCGTCAGCTAGCGCTTCCGGGGCCAGCCATAGGCCCTGCGACAACTCCGCCATCGGCGATCGACTGACCACCGCGACCACCTGCAATGACGCATCGGCGGCACTGATACGCGTGAGCGCGCGGCCCATTCGGCCGCTGCCACCATGAATCATCAAACGAATGGGCTTCATGCGATCACGCTAGCGGACTCAGCACCGCGCACGCAAACCGTGCTTCGGGCCGGCGACTGATCGTTTTCAAACCTCGGCATGGCTTGCTACCCGATTGCGGCCGGTTTGTTTGGCGCGATACAGCGCTGCGTCGGCGCGGGCAACGTTATCTTCCGGTTTGGACTGCGCTGCAGGAATGCCACTTGCCACGCCAATCGACACGGTGACACCAATTTCCGCTGCCGCCACTTCACTGCGCATGCGCTCTGCCAACTCCTCGGCGACGGCGAGTGAGGCACCAGGCAGGATCGCCATAAACTCTTCTCCGCCAAAGCGACCCAGCAGGTCCTCGGATCGACGCAGACAGCGCAGCAAGGTACTGGTCAACCTGCGCAGGACCTCATCGCCAGCCAGATGACCGTAGCGGTCGTTGTAGTCTTTGAAGCGATCAGCATCGATAGCGAGGATGCCCAACGGGCGCTCGCGCTCCACGCATTGGGCGTGCACATCGGCCAAATACAGGTCCAACCGGCGCCGATTGCTGATACCGGTCAAGCCATCGACGTGAGCCATTTCGTCCAGCCGGCGATTGGCATCGGCCAAGGCCTTGGTGCGCTCGGCGACCGTGGACTCCAGACGCTGGGTTTGCTCGAGCAAACGCCTGGTTCTTCGCGCCACCACCAGCCGCACCGCCGCCAGCGCAACGATCACAGACAACAGCAACCACATAGTCTTTGCCCACCACGTCGCGTACCACGCCGGCGCGATCACCAGCGCAAAAGGGCGAATGGCGCTGACGCGACCCTCGGCGTCACGCGCCTGCGCTTCAAACTGGTAGCTACCCGCGGCCAACCCGAAGTACGAATAGCCGTCCGCTTCCTGCCAATCCGAAAACTCGCTCTCGTAGCCGAGCAGACGAGCGCGATACACCTTGCTTTGCGGACGACTCAGGTCCGCCAAGGCGTAACGAAAATCCAGCGCGTAATCGCCTGATTCAATAAGCAATGCCGACTCACCATTCAGCGGCAGGCGTCGACGTGCGCCATCGGCACCGAACTGGGTAATGCGCCGCAACTGGATCGCGGCGGGTACATCCGCGCTCTGTGCTCGGCGCGGCTGGTGGATGACCAAGGCTCCATCGCTTACAAAAATCGCTTCACCATCTTCGCCGAGCATATGCCGTCGGTATGCGCCGCGTTTAAGCCGGCGCGCAGGCAACTCGATCCATTGCGAGCCATCCGTTGAGAACATCAGTCGGCGATCACTGAACGCCCAATGGTTGCCGTCGCCGCTGGCCACTACCCGCGTCCACAATTCGTCGACCTCGCGCAATGCACCAAGATTTCCCAAGGACAGACTTTCGAAGCGGTCTCCTTTGCGCTCAAACAAACCATTGCTGGTCGAGGCAACCACTCGCCCGCCCGGCAGCTCAAATACGCTGGCGCGATTCTCACCGCGGTAACGAACCCCGCGTTCCGCCGCGATCAGCAAGGAGACCCGCCAATCGCCTTGCTGCGTCCGCAGGTACTGGCGCAGCCCATGCCGCTCACTGCCAACCCAAACCTCGCTCGTCGATATCTCAACCACCGAATTGACACGATGGGCCGTTTCAGCGGCTGGCAGCGCCGCCAATGTCGGGCCGGCGGCGCCCAGGTTAAGAATTCTCAAGCCATCCTCGCCGGTGACATAGACCCGTGAGGAATCCATCGCCGAACGATGGAATTCGCGCGGGTAAGCTAACTCCGGGCTGATCGGAGCCGTCTTCCCGTCTTGCAGCAACAGCAACCGGTGCGAAGAAGCGAGCACTGCGCGCTCTGTATCCAACGGCAGCAAGTCATGCATGAAGGTCTGATCCGCAACGATCAAGCGCTCCGAAAAACGCATCCCAACCCCAGCGTTCAGCGCCGGCAAGGCACCCGCGCTGGACAACAGGTAGTCGGTCTGGTTCCAAGTCACCATCCCGTGCAAGGCGCCGACCGCGCCTTGCGACTCGCCAACAACCGTCAGCGCGCTCGGCCACGTAATGTGATGAAAGCCGCGACTGCCGGCCACGATGGCCCCACCTGGCACCGCTTTGAGACCACCAAGAAATCCATACTCCAGACGAATTTCGACAAATCCGCTGAGGTCAGGGGCGACTATCACAACGGTGCCCTCGCCCGATGCCAAGGCAAGCGAACCGTCATCCAAGCGGTCGGCGTGTTCGAAATTGGTGGAAGACGCCATTCCCGCCGGCATGAGCGCTGGGCTGGCGCCGTCCGCCCCCAACTGCCACCACTCACCCGTAGCACCCGTGCTTAGCCAAGACCGGTCCGAGCCATCCAGCGGCAGCAAGGTGTGAATCAGGTCGCGCAGGCGCTCAGTACCTGTTACCACCTGCCACTCATCGCCTTGCAAACGACGAAATCCTTCGCCGCGAAACTGCAACCACGTTTCGCCATTGCGATGTGCGATCTCTCCGAACCGATCCGGACGCTGCCAATGGCGCACCGCGCCAGTCTGCGGATGCCATCGAAACACATCGCGCAGCGCGCGGAAGTACACACCGTCCGGAGTGACGATGATGTCCCAGATATCGGCGAATTCCCGACCCTGCAGGACGTCTGCGAACAATGGCGTGAGGTCGAAAAAACGGCGCTGGCCATCGGCTTGCAGCACCAACTCGCCGAAGGCGTTGTAGCCGCCGACATACAAACGCTCACCAACGGCAAGCAGGTCGCGACCAATCTTGCCGGCACCGATGGGCAATGTTGTCCATGTTTCACCGTCGTACTCAAGCACGCCCGACTCGTGCCCCAGATACACGATGCCGCGGCTATCGCGCTCAATCTGAAACACCAGACCGTCGTTGTCGCCTTCAATCTCAAAACTGACGTGAGGCGGCGCGCCAATGCGTTCTGCGGCCAGCGCCTGCATGGATAACGCAGCCAGACAGGCGCATCCCGTCATCCACAGCCAAATGGAAACCAGCCCGGCTTTTTCGCGGTTCGCGCGCGCGCTGGCAGAGATTCGAAACAAATCACTCATGACCCATCCACACATCTCTGCGCGCCTTGGCTGCTGGCATTAACCCACATTGCAAACCTCCTTCCAAACGCTATCGGATGGTTCGGCGTTCGCGCGCGACTTAACCATGTAAAGGCTCAATTTGCGGTCAACGCAAGCAGCAGCGGGGTGGCAGCGGGCGCTCGCAACTCGACGGCAGTGAGCGCTTGATCGGTGACCGGAGAATCCACGCGCAGCAGATACACCAGCAACTGCTGGCTACCTCCCCCACGCAGACGCGACTCGGCACTGCGCAAGACCAGCGCGACATCGGCACGCGGCTGGTGATTGCGGCTGGACGAATGAATGTCCCCGTCGTACGTGGTTGGCACCTCAAGCACCTGCTCGGCAACGGTCTCGCCGTCCGCATTCAGCCAAGCCAATCGCAACCCTTCGGGCTTTGCTACCTGCTGATTGGCAATCAACAGGTTCAGCCCTGCCACCTGCCCCGCGGGCAGCGCGATGGGTCCACTTGCGGATGGAAAATTTGCGGCGCCCAAAGCCATTCCCTCGGGTGCCAATTGAATCGCCGGGCCAAGTTCAAAATCGATGCCGCGCAAACGCAGCAAGCCGCGCGGCCAACTGGCGCTGTCGGTGATACCCAACCCGCGTCGGCTTCCTTGGAACCACTGTCGTGCCGGTACGTTGGCGTGAACCCGCAGGTCGATCTGCGCGGAGGTGGCGAGCGGAGGGCGCGGATAAGTCGCCGATGGGTTTGATTGGGAAGTCACTGGCAAGCCAGGGTCTCGCGCTCGGCGTTGCGATGCGCTGGCGGTCGCCGTCGTTTGGTCGCGGCTGGGCACCAGATCTTCCGCTTCTTGCTGCAGACTGAGGAGCGGTCGCAAGTCAGGCGCGATGGGCAGCGTGTACAGGTGACCAAAGTGGCTGCGCGCTCGGACCTGCTCGCCATCGGCGCTGAAGGCCAAGCTCGCCAAACTATCCGTGCTCAGCAGTCCCAACTTGCGGCGCGCCTCCAACGGCTGCCGCTTGCGCAAGTCGAACAAGCGGATTGCATCGGATTCACCCAACGCCGCCCACCGTCCATCGGGACTGAGCGCCGCCGCCTCGCCCCATTCCACGCCAAGATCAGCCAACTCGTGGCGCACGCCTTCGCTGTAAATGGCCGGCCGCGGTCCGTGCGCAAGCCAACCGCCTTCTGCATCGAATACGCGAATATGCGCCGATGGCGTCGCCACCACCGTCAAGCGGCTTACTGCACCCGAAGGATTCCAGCGCCAATGCTCGATGCTGGCAGGCAGAATCAGGCTGCGATCGCTGCTGGCGACCAGCAACTCTGTTTCGTTGGGGCCGGCAAAGCCGACATCGCTGACGTGCAAGCGCTCGCCGTCAATGCTTAATGAGGCGAGCAGTTCGCCATCATCGACCCGTCTCAATTCGACGAGACGACCACGCCAATGCGCAACATAGCGACCACTGGCTGCCATTCGCAGCCCTGCCGGCAGGCCCTCGGTTGGCTTCGCCGCCACCAGCCAGCGCTGCTTGACAAGGTCAAAAGTGCGCCAGAAGACCTCAAGGGGACCTCGCTCGCTGATCCAACCAACGTAAGCCACTGCCCGTTCGCTGGGAACCAACAGATATTGCGCGCTCGCGGGCAATTCGAGTTCGGATAGACCGCCTGCGGAAGCAGCAGTATCCGTATCGACGACAAAAAGTCGGCGTCCACCGGCCATCACCCAGTAGCGGCCATCGCTGCTGCTGCTGACAAGAAACGGCTGCTCGGGCAAATCGATTTTGGTGGCGGGCTGAGTGCCTTTCGCAGCAAGCAACAAGTGGCTGGCCTGGGTTCTACCTTGCCGATCAGCGACCACTTCGCTGGGGTTGCCCACCAACGCATCTTCGCCCTGCACGGCAATGCTCGAACCAGGCACGCGAAACAATTTCACCTCACCATCGCTGCCATGGGTGGCGAGCAGACCGCGCTCTGCGTTCAGCGCCATGGCGTGGAAGCCGGCCACTGTGCCGCGATGGCGCAATACGCTGGCAGCTGGCGACTGCTGGAGGCGGCCTGCATCCTCCACCAGCCGCCACAGCACCGCACGACCGTCATTGGCCAGCAGCCAGTGCGAGGAGGCGTCATAGATTGACGCGCCGATGCGCTCGCCACCACTTCGTAACGGACCGCTTAACCAGCGTCGCTGCTCTGCATCGAACAAGCGGACGCTGCCATCATTGCTGCTCACCGCCAGCACCGAGCCGCTGAAGCTGAGGTCTCCCAGAGTCAACTCTCCAGCGTCTGCAACACTGTGCCGCTGCGCTTGCTCGAAGTCGTGCACCTGCAGTTCGCCGCCCGCACTGCCCAAGGCCAGCCAACGGCCGCTGGAGTCGACGTTCCAACTGCTCAGCTCGGTGCCGTCGGCAAAAGAAAAGGTGGCGTGAGGCCCATCGCCGTCGTGATCCAGCAAGCTGACTTGGGCAAATCCCTGATCGGCACAAGCGATCTGATCGCGACCGGGAATCAACAGACAATTGCCTACAGCGGCGTGTTGGAAGTACTTGCCCACTGCCCGCCAAGGTGCAACCGACCACACTTGCATGCCATTGTGGGAGTCCCGCAGCAAAGCCTGCTTGCCGTCAAAGCTGTAGGTGATCGCGCTCAAGTCGGCGAACTCTGCCGGCGGCGGGGTGAGCACGCCGTCGCGCAAATCCACACGATGCATAAAGCTGGTGTCGGGTCGGGCGATACCTGAGCTGCCACTGGGAAACAGGATTGCGTGGCGGCCATCCGCAGCGGGGATGATGCGGCCGACAAAACTCGGTCCCCAGGGTGACTCCGGAATAGGCGGACGAATGCGCCAACGCTCGTTACCTCCGTCCACCTCAAGCGCGACGAGATCACCACTGCGCATACCCGCCAGTAACACGTCACTATCTTCTGCGAAGGCCAGCGCGCGACCTTCATCGGCAAATTTCCAGCTGGCAATCTGGCGAGGGGAAGCGTCCAGCATGAGTCGAATTCGTCGGCGATCCGCCGTGCTCTCGAGCGCACGGTCAGCAGCCTCTGCTTCAGCCACATTCGCCACCAGTCCGGGGAGGCCAGCCACCGCATCGCCGCGTTCGGACGCCGCCAGTGCACTGGCCCGGCGCGCGTCCCACAAGGTGCTTTGGGCCAGATTGCGACTGGCCTCGGACTGCAACCACAACACGGTGGTGCCCGCCAAACCGCTGAGCAGGGCCAGCAGCAGTCCCGCCGCGAGCGCGGCCGCGCGCGGCTCGCGACGAGCCCAATTACGCAGCCGCTCGGGCGGCGCTTGATGACGCACGCTGACCGGTCGCCCGTCCAGAAATCGCTGCAGGTCGTCCGCCAACGCACGGGCGCTGGGGTAGCGCTGCGCCGGATCGGCTTGCAAACACTTGTGGCAAATAGCGTCGAGGTCTGCTGCGACAGCGATCCCGCGCGATCGCGCGGGCTCCACCTGCCAGCGCAGTTCGGTGCTTTCCGCGTTCTGATCCAGTGGCGGCTGGCCGGTCAGCAAGGCGTACAGAATTCCACCAAGGCCCCACACATCCGTTGCCGCTGAAAGCAGATGGGGATCGCCGCGTGATTGCTCCGGCGCCATGTAGGCCGGCGTGCCGGCGATGACGGTGTCGCCCGCCCCTTCCACCGCTTCCCCAACGCGACGGGCCAGCCCAAAGTCGCTCACCTGCGGTTCGCCGCGCTCGTCGATAAGCACGTTGCCGGGCTTCAGATCCAAATGCAGGATGCCGACCTGATGGGCGTACTGGACCGCCTCCGCTATCGTTCGCATCAAGCCGGCAATCACGGCCGGCGTCGGGTTTGGGTGAAGCTTCAACCATTGTCGCAAGGTCGGGCCACGGACCAGACTCATCGAGAAGTAGTAAAGATTCTCGTAGCTGCCAATTTCGTACACCGGCACGATATTGGGGTGTTGCAGCTGGCTGGCGTGGCGCGCTTCGGTGCGGAAGCGCGAGATCAGGGCTTCGGCGGAAAACGGGTCGAACGACAGCAGTTTGAGCGCGACCTCGCGATCCAGACTCACTTGCAGGGCGCGATACACCACGCCCATGCCGCCAGTGCCGATCTTCTCCAACAGTTGATAGTCGCCGAAGCGACTGTCGGACGGGTCGTCGAGGTTCAGCTCGGCCGCTCGCCGCAACCGCGCCCATTGACTGACTTGCTGGGTCGGTTCGTCGAACTGACCCTCATCTGCCAATGTCGGATCGACGGCGGTCACGCGGCGGCGCGGTCGCCGTTGGCGGGCCCAGCAAACACGTACACGGTGCCATTGTCACTGCCAGCTGCTACCAACGAGCCATCGGCTGATAGTTTGATCGGCCAGCTCATGTCGGAGGTTGGATAGCTCCACAGCAGCGCCCCAGTCATCGCCTGCCAGAGATAAAAGCTGCCTGGTGTGTTGTCCGGATGGCCGTCGGCCAGCGCAACCCAGCTGCCACCCGCGTCCATGCTGACCGAATTGGGCGAATGCGCGGTACTTGCCTGCCAGTACATCGCGCCGTTGTTGTATTTATCGGCGTAATAGGCGACCACGCCGCCATCGCTGGTGTTGCCTGCTACGGCAGATACCCCCCCATTGCTGCTGCAGGCCACGCCATAGATCACTTTGCCGCCGCCGGGTAGCGCCGCTGACCACATCGGCGCGGGATCGCTCATGAAACGCGCGACCGATATCGCGTACTGAATGCCGCTATTGGCACCGACATACACGTGACTGCCATCCGCCGAAAGCGCCGCTGCGTGCAGGTAAGCCGAGTTCGGCAATTGCCAGCGCGCCGGCGTGCCCGGCACGCCATCAGAAATCGGAAATACGACGACCTCGCCCTGATAACTGGCGATGAGGCCGACACTGCCAGTGGCATCGAGTGCGCTGACCATGACCGTATCGCCGCTGGCCGTCAGGCTGATCATCGCCGGCGTCGGATTGAAATTGCCGTCGCCAATACGGCTGAACAAATAGCCTTGATCCGCACCTGCCAACAGCAGGCGGGCATAAGCGTCTAAGGCGACAACATTGCCGCGCGTCTGCAGCGGGTAAAACAGCAACGAATCACCCGTGCTTACCGCGTAGGCAGCGATGAAGCCTGCATAGCTAGGCGTAGTGTTGTACCAACCGCAGCTGGCAACCGTCGTGCCATCGGCCGACGCGTCCACCCAATACACACCTTGCCAGCCAGTGAACTCGGCCTGCATCAGCAGGTTACCGCTGCGATCCCAGACGTAGGTGCCGAAGGTGCCGTACTCGCTGGTCGCAGGGTCGGCCGCGCTGGCGCGGCCAGCCGCGACCCGCGCAGCAATCTTTTGCGAGGAATCCATTGCATCAGGCGTCGCCGGGGAGCCACCGTAGCTATGAAAAAACGTGCCGGCAACGACGACGCCGCCGTCCGCCGACGTCGCCACCGAGTTGATGTAATAGCCTGCGTGCGGAACCTTAGTCCAAGTGGGTACTGCGACTGTTTGCGTCACTGGCTGACCCCGATCTGCGCCCCCAGACGGGGCAAACCGAATGCTGCCACATCGCAATGGCGTCGCGAGCAGCCGGTTTGGCCAAGTTGGCGGTAATCAAGTCGTCATCTTTTCCCAAAACGTCTTGACCCCATCTAGCCAGGACGTGGTGCGCGGCGAATGTTCTGCGCCCTCGCCTTCAAACGTGGCTTCGAACGTCTCCAGCAACTCGCGCTGTTCGCGGGTCAGCCGCACTGGCGTTTCGACAACGACCTTGCACATCAGGTCGCCAGCCGCTTGGCTGCGCACCGATTTCACGCCCTTGCCGCGCAACCGAAAAATCTTGCCCGTCTGCGTTTCTGCCGGCACCTTGACCTGCGCCTCGCCATCCAAGGTTGGCACCCGCAGCTCAGCACCCAAGGCTGCCTGGGAGAAACGGATCGGCACTTCGCAATAGAGATCATCGCCATCGCGCTGGAACAGCTCGTGCTCGCGCACGCTGACTTCAACGTACAGGTCGCCAGCGCTTGAACCTTGCGGGCCGGCTTCACCTTCGCCACTCAGGCGAATGCGATCACCGGTATCGACACCGGCGGGAATCTTCACCGCCAAGGTCTTCTCTTTTTCAGCGCGACCGCGCCCGCGACAGATTCGGCAGGGCTTGCTGATTGTCTTGCCGGTGCCTCCGCAATTCGGGCAAGCCTGCTGGACCGAAAAAATGCCCTGTTGCATGCGCACGCGACCCTGGCCACGGCAGGTACTGCAGGTCTCGACCTTGCCATCTTCCGAGCCAGTGCCTTTGCACGGATCGCACTCGGCTAAGGTGGCAACGACAATCTGTTTCTCGACGCCGAATACGGCTTCTTCGAGGTCGAGCTCGAGCACATAGCGCAAGTCGGAACCACGGCGCGGACCGCGACCACGCGCACCGCCGCCACCACCAAAGATGTCGCCGAAAATGTCGCCGAAAATGTCGCCGACGTCAGAAAATCCGGCACCGCCGCGGCCTCCACCGCCGCCTTCAAACGCCGCATGACCATGCTGGTCATACATCTTTCGCTTGGACGCATCGGCCAGCACTTCGTAGGCCTGCTTGGCCTCCTTGAAATGCTCCTCGGCAGCCTTGTTGTCTGGATTGCGATCCGGATGGTGCTTCATCGCCAACCGGCGATACGATTTCTTCAGTTCATCATCGGTCGCCGTGCGCGAGACGCCCAGCACTTCGTAGTAGTCGCGTTTCATTGGTGCCGGGATTCAAGATTCGGGATGCGTTAGAAGCGTGAAACGTGGGGCGACGTCGAACGGATGCGTTGATCAGTCGGGATTCTGGATTCGCTTTGGCGACTTGACTGATCGGCGCTCGGGATCCGCTTTTGCGAATCCCGAATCCCGAATCCCGATCAACAGATCACGCCTTCTTGTCGTCCTTGACCTCGGTGAACTCTGCATCCACCACGTCATCCGGCTTGCCGGCCTCATTGCCAGCCGCACCGGCACCGCCACTGAATCCTGCGGCGGCGGCGGCCTGCAGCGAGGCGGCGGCTTGCTCCAATGCGCGGGTCTTGCCTTCAATCTGACCCAGTTCATCGCCCTTCATCGCGACTTCAAGCTCGGCTAGCGCGCCTTCGATGCGTCCGATCTGATCGCCAGGCAGCTTGCCGCCGGCGTCCTTCATCGCACTGCGGGTGGCATGGATCAGCGCATCCGCTTTGTTGCGCGCGGCAACCAGCACCTGGAACTGCTTGTCTTCCTCGCGATGAGTCTCGGCATCCGCCACCATCCGGTTGATCTCGTCTTCCGACAAGCCCGAACCCGCCTTGATTTCGATTCGCTGCTCCTTGCCGGTCTTCTTGTCCTTGGCCGAGACATGCAGGATACCGTTGGCGTCGATGTCAAAGCTGACCTCAACCTGCGGCATGCCACGCGGCGCTGAATCGATGCCGGCCAGATCAAACTTGGCCAACGACTTGTTGTAGCGCGCCTGATCACGCTCACCCTGCAACACGTGCACGGTGACCGCGGTCTGATTGTCCTCGGCCGTAGAAAATACCTGCCCCGCCTTGGTCGGGATGGTGGTGTTCTTCTCAATCAGCTTGGTCATCACGCCACCCATCGTCTCGATGCCGAGCGACAGTGGAGTCACATCCAGCAGCAACACGTCCTTGACCGTACCCGCCAACACACCGCCCTGAATGGCTGCACCCACGGCAACGGCCTCATCCGGATTGACGTCCTTCTTTGGCTCCTTGCCAAAGAACTCGGTCACCGCCGCTTGCACGCGCGGCATGCGGGTTTGTCCGCCGACCAGGATGACTTCCTGAATGTCGGAAATTTTCAGCCCAGCGTCATTCAACGCCGTCTTGCAGGGCTCGATGGTGCGCTTGACCAGGTCCTCAACCAGCGACTCCAACTTGGCGCGCGTCAGCTTGACCGCCAAATGCTTCGCACCCGAAGCATCTGCCGTGATGTACGGCAGGTTGACGTCCGTGTGCTGAGCACTGGACAGCTCGATTTTGGCGCGCTCGCCGGCGTCCTTTAGACGCTGCAACGCCAGTGGATCGTTTTTCAGATCGATGCCCTGCTCTTTCTTGAACTCTTCGACCAAGAAATCAATGACCCGTTTATCGAAATCTTCGCCACCCAGGAAGGTATCGCCATTGGTCGCCAACACTTCGAACTGCTTCTCGCCATCCACTTCGGCGATTTCGATGATCGACACGTCGAATGTACCGCCACCCAGGTCGTAAACGGCGATCTTGCGGTCGCCGCCCTTCTTGTCCATGCCATAGGCCAAGGCAGCTGCGGTCGGCTCGTTGATGATTCGCTTGACGTCGAGACCGGCAATGCGGCCGGCATCTTTCGTGGCTTGGCGCTGGCTGTCGTTGAAATAGGCCGGCACCGTGATGACGGCTTCGGTCACTTCTTCGCCCAAGTAGGCTTCGGCGGTCTTTTTCATCTTGCCCAGCACTTCGGCCGAAATCTGCGGCGGCGCCATGCGCTTGCCATCAGACGTAGCCACCCACGCATCGCCATTCTCATGGCCGATGATCGAGTAAGGCACCAGGTCCAGATCTTTCTTTACTTCCGCATCGGTGAACTTGCGTCCGATCAGGCGCTTTACTGCATAAAACGTATTGCGCGGGTTGGTGACCGCTTGCCGTTTGGCCGATGCGCCGACGATGGTCTCACCGTCCTTGGTAAACGCGACGATCGAAGGCGTGGTGCGATCGCCTTCCGCGTTTTCAATAACTTTGACTTGGCCACCTTCCATCACTGCAACGCAGGAATTGGTGGTGCCTAAGTCGATACCAATGATCTTGCCCATGGTGTTTCTCCGAAAGTCCTGCGGCAGACGCCGCGAATGATGGGTATGTGAGGGTGGCTGGCGTTGATTCAAGGCCCGAGAGCCAAGGCCCGAGAGCCAAGCCCCGAAAACCAAGGCCCGAGAACCAAGTACCGCCAGCCAACTCCTGCAATTCAGCGGCACGCGCCCGCGAAGGCGGCGAACGATCAACTCTTGGTGACGGCGACCAGTGCTGGGCGCAACAAACGGCCATTCAGCAGATAGCCTTTCTGCATCACCATCACCACGCTGGCTGCGGGCTTGCCCGGCGCTTCGACCAGACTCATGGCCTGGTGCCTTTCGGGATCAAAGATTTGACCGATCGGGTCGACCACCTGCAGGCCGTGGTCGTCGACCACTTTGGCCAGTTGCCGCAGAGTCAACTCGCTGCCCTCGCGCATTCTCAACGGATCAACAATGGCCGCATCCAAGCCGCGCTCGAGTGCGTCAAGCACCGGCAACAAATCGCCCAGAACACGCTCGTTGGCAAACTTGCGCGCCTGTTCCAGCTCGCGCGCCATACGTTTGCGTTGATTGTCGAGCTCTGCACGCTCGCGAAGCTGCTCCTCGCGCTGCGCGACCAAGGCCGCCTGCAATTCATCAATGCGCGCCTTGGCGGCCTCGAGGGTATCGATGGCCTCCGTGGCCACGGTTTCAGCTTCGGATGACGACCAGTCGTTCGTTTGCATGCAAATTCCGTTATTAAATCCCGTTCTCAAGTTAGGCCCACAACCGACGTGATCGGTCAGCCTTTCCCGAGGCTGCCCGAGACATTGGGGAAAGCATTCAGCATTTCAAGCGGCGGCGCTTGCGCGCTGGTCACCACCGCCCCATCACCCCCGAGCGGCCCTTCAACTGCGGCCGATCGCAGCTCCCAAGGCGTTGGCCGTCGCCTGTACCAGCGGAATCACCCGGTCATAGTCCATACGCGTGGGTCCGATGACGCCAAGTACGCCAAGCACCTGGCCTTCTGCGCCGTAAGGTGCGGTCACCACGCTGCATTGACCCAATGGCGCCATGCCCGACTCCTCGCCAATGAACAGGCGCACGCCCTTGGCATGGATACAGCGTTCCATCAGTTGCACCAACTCGCGTTTGCGCGCGAAGGCCTCAAACAGTTCGCGAAGGCGATCCATATCCGATAGATCCTGCACGCCCATCAGCCGCGTTTGTCCTGACACCAGCATGCTTTCCGGCACGCCACGCTGCTCGCCGAAGGCACCTTCCGACAGCTCCACCGCCACCGTCAGCGCGCTTTCCATCGCGCTGCGTGCGGCGCGCAGGTCGCGCATCAGCTCGGCGCGAATTTCGCGAAGGTGGCGTCCGGCGAAGTGCGCATTCAGATAGTTGGCTGCCTGCTCAAGTTCGCTCACCGAATAGCCGCGTGGTGCTTCGATGATGCGGTTTTGCACTTCGTTGTCAGTGAACACCAGGATCACCAGCACACGCTTGCCATCCAGCGGCACAAAATCGATGTGCCGAAAAGCGAACTGCTCGCGGCCCGGGACAGTCACCAAACCGACAAAATGGGTCATCGCCGAGAGCATTTCACTGGCGCTGCTCAGCAGTTGTTGGGTGCCTTGGCCGACCGGCAGGCGGGCGCGCATTTGCTCCAGTTCGCCCTGATCGGGCGGCGTGACTTGCAACAGGCTGTCAACAAACAGGCGATAGCCCTGCGCCGTGGGAATACGACCTGCCGAGGTGTGCGGGGTTGCGACCAGCCCGATCTCCTCGAGATCCGCCATCACGTTGCGAATCGTCGCCGGACTGACATCCAACCCCGCGTACTTTGCCAAGGTACGCGAGCCCACGGGCGCGCCATCGCGAATGTATTGGGCGATCATGGCGCGCAGCAGACTGCGGGAGCGCGGGTCGAGCACGGGATGCACGGTCACAACCTATTCCCCCAAGAGCTAGCGTGAAAGTCGATCAAGTTCGTGCCTTTACTCCCTCCCCGATGCTGGGGAAGGGTTGGGGAGGAGTTAGCAAGCACACTGCAGTTGCTATCGGTCTTGGCGGCTTGGGCGTTCTTCATTCGAGGTCGCCGGTCGCTTAGCTGATAGATATGTCTTCTGGCGCGGCTTGGCAAGCCCACGTCACCTAAAGTCCGCGACAGCGTTGGCGCGCCCGTTGCCCCGTGCTACCGTCCGCGCGCCTTCTGTGGCCTTCTTTTACGCCTATGTTGCACAGTCTGTTTCTCAAGGATTTCGCTATCGCCGCCCAGGTGGAGTTCGAACTGGGTGCCGGCATGACCGTGATTTCCGGCGAAACCGGCGCTGGCAAGTCGTTGCTGGTCGACGCTTTGATGCTGCTTGGCGGCAGTCGCGCGGATGCCGGCAGCGTGCGTTTCGGCGCGGATCGAGCCGAGTTGAGTGCCACGTTTGGTCTGCTCGATGCGCCTGATGCTGGGCACTGGCTGGCGAGAAACGACTACATGGGCGACGCCTCCAATGAGTGCCAATTGCGGCGGGTCATTCGCGCCGATGGTGGCTCGCGCGCGTGGATCAATGGTCGCCCGGCGACGCTTGGGCAACTGACCGAGCTCAGCCAGTGCCTGCTGGAAATCCACGGCCAACACGAGCACCAAGCGCTGCTTTCGCGAAACGAGCAACTGGCCATGCTGGACGGTTTCGGCGGCCATGTTCTTGAGTTGGCTGCAGTCGCCAGCGCCTACAGCGACTGGCAAGCCACGCGCCGACGCTTGGATGCGCTGCCCGGAGGTGATGACGTACCGGCAAAGATTGTCGAATGCGAACGGCAACTCGCCAGACTCGTGGCGGAAACCTTGGATGAAGAATCCATCGCGGGCTTGCTCTCGGCGCACCGCCGACAATCCAATGTCGCTGTGCTGATGGAAGGCTGCACTCTCGCTCTGGCGCGTTTGAATGGCGACGAGGGCGCAGGCTTGAGTGCCAGCATGGCGCAGACCGCCAATGAACTGCAGCGACTTGCCAGCCATGAGCCGCGTCTGGCTGCGCTTGCGGAATCGTTGGACTCGCTGCAAATTCAACTGGACGAAACGGCTTCGCAGTTGGCGCGCATTCGCGACGACTTGGATCTGGACCCGGCGCGACTGGCCGAATTGGACGCTACCCTGTCGCGGCTGCACGAACTGGGGCGACGCCATCGCGTGCCCATCGAAGGCTTGTTATCCGTTCGCAGCACGCTGACAAGTGAGCTGGATGCGCTCCGTAATGCCGATCAACTGCGGGAAGTCCTCGCAATCGAGCTCACGCGTCATGCGAAAAGCTGGCAGCAAGCCGCACAGCGCTTGAGCCAACGCCGAATCGAAGCGGCCAGCCGCTTGGGCAACAGCGTTTCTGCCCTGATGAATGAACTCGGCATGGAAGGCGGGCAACTGCGGGTGGACCTGAACGCCAATCGTGACCCTGAGCCCGACCCAAGCGGCGCCGAACGGATTGAATTTCTAGTCTCCGCCAACGCCGGCCAACCGCCAAAATCGCTGCGCAAGGTCGCCTCAGGTGGCGAGCTTTCGCGGATTAGTCTGGCGATTGAAGTCGCTTCCCTGGGTGCCGATGCGGTACCCACCATGATTTTCGATGAAGTCGACAGCGGCATCGGTGGTGGCGTCGCCGAGGTAGTCGGCAACACGTTGCGTAAGCTGGCAGCGAACCACCAAGTGCTATGTGTCACCCATCTGCCGCAGGTAGCGGCCTCTGGCCACAGCCACTATCGGGTCAGCAAGACCCTGCGCGATGGCAACACGTTGAGTCAGATCGAAGTGCTGAGTGTGACCGAGCGAGTTGAAGAAATTGCACGCATGCTCGGTGGCGTTGCGCTCACCGATGCCACCCGCGCCCTCGCGCAGCAGATGCTTGATCGAGGCTAGCTTGATTGAAGCTAGCTTGATTGAAGCTGGCTTGATTGAAGCTAAGGCTGTGCCTTGCGACGCGGCCGCACGTACAGCACCAAGCTGTGATCTTCAATCACATAGCCGTGTTTGTCGGCGATTTCGCGCTGCAGTCGCTCGATGTCTTCGCTGACAAACTCGATCACCTTGCCGGAATCCAGATCGACCATGTGGTCGTGATGTTTGCCGCGATCCAGTTCAAATACGGCTTGGCCGCCTTCGAAGTTGTGCTTCATCACCAAACCGGCTGACTCGAACTGGGTCAAAACGCGGTAAACCGTGGCCAGCCCGATGTCGTCCTGCTGATCGAGCAACAAACGATAGATATCCTCGGCGGTCATGTGCCGCGGGCTCGAGCTCTCGAGGATTTCCAGGATGCGCATGCGCGGGTGAGTGACCTTGAGGCCAGCTTTGCGCAGGTCTTGAGACTCCACAGCTACTCCAATCGCGACTGAATGAACCCTGCCGACGACTCGGCCGGATCGGGGGCCTAGTGTATCATCGCGCTCCCGCCGACCGGCGTGTCCTGGCCTTTGTTCTCGCATGCTAAAACCAAGTCTCGCCTTGCTCATCGGTGTCAGCCTCAGTGGCTGCGGTGTCCTGTACAAGGTCGACGTCTACCAGGGCAACTTGCTTGAATCCAAGGCCGTCGAGCAGCTTGAGCCGGGCTTGAGCAAGCGACAGGTGTTCGCCCTGCTGGGCAGCCCGTCGGTGCAAGACCCTTTCCACAATTCCAGTTGGAACTACGTTGCCTCGGTGCGCAAGCGCGGTGGCGACACCGAGGTCAAGGCGCTGGTTCTGACTTTTCAGGGCGACACGCTGGCAAAGATCGAAGGCGACTATTTCCCAGAAGCCGACGAAGCGCTGATGAAGGAAATGGCGCGCTACGGCAACCTTCCGCGCGACGACAAGAAGAAAAAGAAAAATCGCGGCTAAACGCCTTCGCCGACCGAATCAGCAGACCTGATCGGCAGACCTGATCTGCAGACCGGATCAGCCGGCCGCGCGAAGCCGTCGCGCCGCTTTCGGATCATTCGTCAGCGGCCGATAGATTTCGACTCGATCACCATCGCGTAGCAGCGTTTGCAGATCGCAGGGGCGATAAAAGATGCCCACTCGCTTCGAATCGATTTGCAGATTGCCGGCAAGCTCCGTGATGTTTGAGCGCGAGATTGCCTCGCCGAGCGTGCAGCCCAGCGGAACCTCCAAAGCGATGAGCCATTGCCGTTCCGGCAATGCGTAAGCCACTTCAACGTGGATCGTTTCAGCCATCGACCAAGGCTTCACGGCGCGCAGTGTCAACAAATTCGTCCACCATCCGATCCGCCAGTCCGCGAAACCCGCTGGCCAAGGCACCACCCACCAAGCGACTGGCAAAATCAAACTCCAGCCGCAGCGAGACCCGGCAGGCGTTCTCAGCCAGCGCGTCAAATTGCCAACTCCCGTGCAGCGCAGAAAAAGGCCCGTCAACCAATGCCAATTCGATACGCTGATTCTCAATCCACGTGTTGCGGGTCGAGAAACTGGCGCGCAACGCGCCGAGACGCAAGTCGAGTCGCGCCAACATCGCGCTGCCACTACGCTCCAACACCTGCGCATCGGCGCACCACGTAAACCGTGGTGGATAGCCCTCCACTTCGTTGACTAGAGCGAACATTTGCCTGGCGCTGCAGCGCACCAAGGCTGAACGCTCGACCCGACTCACTCAGCCCTCGCGCGCATGAGCGCACAGCATTCGGCAGCAATGGGCGACAATCGATTCACTGCAACGGATTTCGGCATGGCCAAGAAGACTGCAAAGGATAGCGAAACCAAGGGCGGCGGCACGATCGCGCTCAACCGACGCGCGCGACATGACTATCACTTGGATGATCGTTTCGAGGCAGGGCTGGCGCTGCAAGGCTGGGAATTGAAGGCGATTCGCGCCGGCCGCGCCAATATTGGCGAAGCTTATGCGGTGGTGCGTGGCGCAGAAATGTTTCTGTTCGGCGCGCAGATCACGCCGTTGATCTCAGCCTCAACCCATGTCATCGCCGATGACCGCCGCACCCGCAAACTGCTGCTGCATCGCCACGAGATTGATCGCCTGATCGGCCGCGTCGAACGCGATGGCTACACCTTGATTCCTACCGCGCTGTATTGGAAGCGCAACAAAGTCAAACTTGAAATTGCGTTGGCCAAGGGCAAGCAGGAACACGACAAGCGCGACAGCGCCAAAGACCGCGATTGGGCACGCGAAAAGCAACGCACGATGCGCCAGCACAACCGCGAGGCTTAAAGACGGCTCTTGGCGGGTGCTGCTTGGAGGGCGCTGCTCCTGCGGCGCCGCTCTTCGACCTGGACCAAAAGTAGCCGCGCGGGAGCGCGTCCCTCCACGAGCTAGCAACCTGTCCGGCGGTCGCGGCTAGACCAAACTCAATCAAGAATCCGCCGGGTCACCCGCAGTGGTTGCCCCCCAATCTGAATGCGCCCGACTTACCGCGCTTGTGCCAATCGCTTCGCGCCCGCATCATTCCCCTCGCAAAGTCGTTAAAGCGACCGTTAGAACCGGGGGTGTCCTGGCTTCGACGGGGGTTGCGATGTCGACCGGAGCATGCCGAGGGGGCCGCTTTCCTCGTAAATCCAGCAGCAAACTTTTAGACGCCAACGACGACGTCTACGCACTGGCCGCTTAAGGCCTAGCCCCGAACCCGCTTGTGCCTGTGCTCGCGGATGTAGGGTCATTATCACGGGATCGATAGCGGTGGCGACCCGCCAGCAGCTGTCTAGATAAAAGCGGGTGTGGTTTACGGTGTGCCTCGCACGTTGTGTTGCCGTCCGCCGAGATCGAACAACGAGCTAAGCATGTAGCGCCGGAGATTGAGTGCTCTCGGACGGGGGTTCAACTCCCCCCACCTCCACCAATCCTCAAACCCAACTGCACCCGCAGTTGGGTTTTTTTTTCGGATTTCGGAGGCGGGACCGGGCGGCCTCTCAACACAGGCGTTTGCTCTCTGTTGCGCGATCGATGCGGCCTTGAAGCTCGCGGGCGAAGCGAACTGATCGGTCGAACGGACATGTGAATGAGACCGCGCCCGCAACGACCAGGCATTTCTGCAGAGTTCCGGATTCGAGGTTCCGCCACCATCTCGAATTTCCCGGAGTCGTTTCTTGGCGCTTGTCTCTGCGGCACCCACGCGGCCCGGATACCCACGATAGCGCTGCCGATAGCACCCGGCCTCAGGTAGAGTCCCGCCTTCGGACCCTCAGCTCTTGGGCCGCCTCCTTTCGCCACCGACTGCACGCTTGAGCCTCGACCACGCCACCCTCGACGCCCTGCGCAGCCATCACCCGGCTTGGCGGCTGCTGCGCTCGGACCATGCGCCGCTGGTGGCGAGCTTTCTGCATCGGGTGTTTGTGGTGCCCAATCTGCGAGTGATTTCGGCGGCGGATTTGGCTGAGGCGCTGGAGGACGAGCTGTATTCATTGCGGCAACAGTTGGGCCAGGACAGCTTCCCAAAGGCGGCGCTGGCGTATCTGGACGACTGGGCAAGTGCCGACAAAGGCTGGCTGCGCAAGTTTTATCGAGCGGGCTCCGACGAGCCGCAGTTCGATCTGATGCCGGCCACCGAGAAGGCCATCGCGTGGCTGGGCACGCTCGCTGAGCGCAGCTTTGTTGGCACCGAGTCGCGGCTGCTCACGCTGTTTGAATTGCTGCGGCAAATGAGCGAGGGCAGCGAGTCTGATCCGGCCAAGCGCGTGGCCGAGCTGCAGCGCAAGCGCGACGATATCGATGCCGAGATGCAGCGCGTGCTGGCCGGCGATCTGCCAATGCTCGACGACACCGCCCTGAAGGACCGCTTCCAGCAGTTCACCCAGCTGGCGCGCGAGTTGCTCGGCGACTTCCGCGAGGTCGAGCACAACTTCCGCCGACTGGATCGGCGGGTGCGTGAGCGCATTGCGCTGTGGGAAGGCAGCAAGGGCGCGCTGCTGGAGGAGATCATGGGCGAGCGCGATGCCATCGCCGACTCCGACCAGGGCCGCAGCTTCCGCGCGTTCTGGGACTTTCTGATGTCCAGTCGGCGTCAAGAGGAGTTGGGTGCCCTGCTCGCCCAAGTGCTGGAACTGCCGCCGGTGATCGAGCTCAAGCCCGACCCGCGCACCCGCCGCGTCCACTATGACTGGCTGGAGGCCGGTGAACATACCCAGCGCACCGTGGCGCAGCTATCGCAGCAGCTGCGCAGGTTTCTCGATGACCAAGCCTGGCTGGAGAACCGCCGCATCATGGACATCCTGCACGGCATCGAGGCCCGCGCGCTGGCGCTGCGCGAGCACGCCCCGGTGGGCGCATTCGCCGACATCGCCGAGGCCAGCGCAAGCGTCGAGCTACCGATGGAGCGGCCATTGTTCGCACCACCGCTGAAGGCAGTGCTCAGCGATCTGGCGCTGGAATTTGCCGAGGATGACCTCGACCCGTCGGCGCTGTTCGGCCAAGTGGTCGTCGACCCGGCGCGGCTGGCGCAGCATATCCGCCAGTCGCTGCAGACCCGAAGCCAGATCAGCCTGCGCGAATTGACGCAGCAGCACCCGCTGCAGCATGGCCTAGCCGAACTGATCACCTACCTGCAGCTGGGCAGCGAGTCATTCAATGCGCTGGTCGACGAGACGGTGACCGACAGCATCGATTGGCAAACCCGGCGCGAGGATGGAACATCTGCCACCCGGCGGGCGCGCCTGCCGCGAGTGATCTTTGTCCGATGAGCCGTGCCTGACTCCATGCGAATCCAGTGAACGCCGACGCCGACCTTCCTACACCCGCCACGCCCGACCCCGCCGGCGGCGATCTCTCGACGCTGCTGATTACGCTGCTCAAAGGCGTGCTCTACCGCGAAGGAGCCGAACGGTTATGGAGCACGCTGCTCGGCCTGCAGGCGCGGGTGCGCGACTACATCGGCGTGCTCGCGCTGGAGCTGGTATTGGATGAGGCTGAGGGCTACGCCTACCTGAAGAGCCGACCCGAGCCGGCCGACGATGATCCCGTGCCACGCGCGCCGCGACTGATCGCGCGCCGACCGCTGTCGTTTCCGGTCAGCCTGCTGCTGGCGCTATTGCGGCGAAAGCTGGCTGAGTTCGACGCCGGAGGCAGCGATACGCGGCTGGTACTTGGCCGCGAAGACATCGTCGACCTGCTGCGGCTGTTCCTGCCTGAGAGCAGCAACGAGGCTAGGTTGATTGATCAGATCGAAACGCACATCAACAAGGTGGTCGACCTTGGCTTCCTGCGCCGGCTGAAATCCAGCGGCGGCGCAGCCAGCTATGAAGTCCGCCGCATCCTCAAGGCCTTTGTCGATGCCCAGTGGCTGGCCGATTTCGATCAGCGGCTGGCGGCGTATCAAGCACAACTCGGCGGCACTTCAGGCAACGCTGCGGACACCGACGATGCGTAGCCCGAGCGCCACGTCTGCTTGCGTCGGTGTGCATAAGCGGCCGCATCCTGTGCTCGCGCCCTTGGAGAGCGCCGCTCCTGCGACGCCGCTCTGCGCCCCGCGACACCCCAAAAGCAGCCGCGCGGGAGCGCGGCCCTCCAAGGATCACTGCAGACGCGCGGGAGCGCGGCCCTCCAAGGTTCACTGCGGCCGCGCAGGAGCGCGGCCCTTCAAGGATCACTGCAGCCGCGCGGGAGCGCGGCCCTCCAAGGATCACTGCAGCCGCGCGGGAGCGCGGCCCTCCAACACACATCGCCTGAACCGCGAAATCGCCAAGCATCGCCATGCGTGACGCACACACCCTGGGCCTCGACTTTGTCGCCGACGACACCCGCTCGGGCTTCCGTCTGCAGCGGTTGGAAGTATTCAACTGGGGTACCTTCGATGCCCGCGTCTGGACGCTGGAGCTGGACGGCCACAACGCGCTGTTGACCGGCGACATTGGCTCTGGCAAATCGACCCTGGTCGACGCCGTCACCACCCTGCTGGTGCCGGCGCAGCGCATTGCCTACAACAAGGCAGCCGGCGCCGACAGCCGCGAGCGCACCCTGCGTTCCTATGTGCTCGGCCACTACAAGTCCGAGCGCAACGAGGTCACCGGTGCCGCCAAGCCGGTCGCGCTGCGCGATCACAACAGCTACTCGGTGATCCTCGGCGTGTTCCACAACGCCGGCTACGACCAGACCATCACCTTGGCGCAGGTGTTCTGGATGAAGGACGCGCAGGGCCAGCCGGCGCGGATGTTTGTCTGCGCCGAGCGTGCGCTGACGATTGGCAAAGACTTCGCCCAGTTCGGCAGCGAGATCGGCCAGCTTCGCAAGCGCCTGCGAGCCAGTGGTGCCGAGATCGAAGACAGCTTTCCGAAATACGGTGCCTGGTTCCGGCGCCGCTTTGGCATCGACAACGAGCAGGCGCTGGAACTGTTTCTGCAGACCGTGTCGATGAAATCGGTCGGCAACCTCACCGATTTCGTCCGCGGCCATATGCTGGAGCCCTTCGACGTCGCGCCGCGAATCAGCGCCTTGATCAGCCACTTCGACGACCTCAACCGCGCTCACGAGGCGGTGCTCAAGGCCAAGCGGCAGGTCGAGATGCTGACGCCGCTGGTCGCCGACTGCGCGCGGCAAGGCTTACACCGACAAGAACTGGACGCGCTGCGCGCCTGCCGCGAGGCGCTGAAACCGCATTTCGCCAACCTCAAGCTGGCCCTGCTCGAACGCCGGCTCGCGCTGCAGGCGGAAGAACACGCCCGCTTGTCGCAGCAGAAGACACGCCAGCTGGAGCAGCGCGATCACGAGCGCGCCGAAGTGGATCGCTTGAAGCGGGCGGTGGCCGAACACGGCGGCGACCGGCTGCAGCAACTCGGTATCCAGATCCGCGATCAGGAACGCGAGCGCGACCGTCGCCAACAGCGTGCACGCCGGCAAACCCAGCTGCTCGCCGCTATCGATGAGATCCCTGCCAGCGATGAGGATGGCTTCGTTGCGCAGCGCCTGCAGTTGGGCGCACGTCGCGAGCAGCTCAGCCAGCAGGAAAGCGAGCTGCAGAACCAGGCCACCGAGTGGGGCGTGAACCTGCGCGAGGGGCGTCGTGAGCACGCAACGCTCAACGATGAAATCGCCAGCCTCAAGGCCCGCCGCAGCAACATCCCGGCCGCGCAGATCGCGATGCGCAGCGCGCTGTGCAAGGCACTGGGGCTGGATGAAGACGACATGCCCTTCGCTGGCGAGCTGATCCAGGTGCGCGAAGACGCGCGCGACTGGGAAGGCGCAATCGAACGCGTGATGCACAACTTCGGCCTGTCGCTGCTGGTGCCCGACAGCCACTACGCGGAGGTCGCCGCCTGGGTAGACCGCACGCACCTGGCGGGACGTCTGGTGTACTTCCGTATCCGCCCGGGCCGTCGTTCCGAGCTGCCCGAACTGCACCGCGATTCGCTGGTACGGCGACTGGCGATCAAGCCAGACTCGACGTTTTACGCATGGCTGGAGCGCGAGGTCGCCAACCGCTTCGACTACGCCTGCTGCGAGACGCCGGAGCAATTTCGCCGCGAGACTCGGGCGCTGACTCGCTTTGCTCAGCTCAAGACGCCCGGCGAGCGCCACGAAAAAGACGACCGCCATCGGCTGGATGATCGCAGCCGCTACGTGCTCGGCTGGAGCAATGCCGCCAAGCTGGCCACGCTGGAATCGACCATGCGCAGTCTGGAAGCGCGTCTTGCCGGAATCGCCGCCAGCATCGCCGGTGCCCAAGCCAGCCAGACCCGCCTGCGCCAGCAGCTGGAAGCGCTGGCCGCCCTGCACGAGATCGATGAGTTCCGCGAGCTGGATTGGCAGGCCTGCGCCACGCTCGTCGCCCGCCTGCAGGACGAGCGCGCGCAGCTGGAAGCGAGCAGCGACGTGTTCCGCGAACTCAGCTCGCGGCTGGCTGCCGCGCAAACCACGCTGACCGGCATCGAGTCAGCGATGTCCACCCTTGATCGCGAGCTGGGCAGCGTCGAAGCCAAGCGCGACGCCGCCGAGCTGCAGAAGCGCGATGCGCTGGCACTGGCCGAAGCCCTGCCCGACGACCTGCGTGACAGGCTCGAAGCGCTGCGCGCGGAAACCCTGGGCGAGCACCAGCTGTCGGTCGAGTCCTGCGACAACCGCGAGCGCGAACTACGCGATGCAGTGCAGACGCGGATGGACGCCGAAGCTCGCGCATTGGCCCGCCTGAGCGAGCGCATCATCAAGGCAATGGCGGCCTTCAAGGACGCCTTCAAGCTGGAGACCGCCGAGTTCGACGCCAGCATCGAAGCTGCGTCCGAGTATCAAAATCTGCTCGATCAGCTCGGCCGCGACGACCTGCCGCGCTTCGAGGCGCGTTTCAAGGAACTGCTCAACGAGAACACCATCCGCGAGATCGCCAACTTCCACTCGCAGCTCAACCGCGAGCGCGAGACGATCCGCGAGCGCATCGCCCACATCAACGAGTCGCTGACCCAGATTGACTACAACCCCGGCCGTTACATCGTGCTCGAAGCCCAGCTCAGCCCAGACGCCGAGATCCGCGACTTCCAGGGCGAGTTGCGCGCCTGCACCGAGGGCAGCCTGACCGGCTCCGAGGATGCCCAATACTCGGAGGCCAAATTCCTGCAGGTGAAAACGATCATCGACCGCTTCCGCGGCCGCGACGGGCTCAGCGACGCCGATCGCCGCTGGACCGCCAAGGTCACCGACGTGCGCAACGCCTTTCTGTTCGCCGCCAGCGAACGCTGGCGCGAAGACAACAGCGAGCACGAGCACTACTCGGATTCTGGCGGCAAATCGGGTGGGCAGAAGGAGAAGCTGGCCTACACCATCCTCGCCGCCAGCCTCGCCTACCAGTTCGGCCTCGAATGGGGTGCCGTGCGTTCACGCTCGTTCCGTTTCGTGGTGATTGATGAAGCCTTCGGCCGCGGCTCCGACGAATCCGCGCACTACGGCCTCAAGCTGTTCCAGCAGCTCAACCTGCAGCTGTTGATCGTCACCCCACTGCAGAAAATCCACATCATCGAACCGTTTGTGGCCAGCGTCGGTTTCGTCCACAACGAAGGCGGCCGGGCTAGCAAGGTGCGCAACCTGAGCATCGAAGAGTACCGCGCACGCAAAGCGGAGCTGGCAACTTGACGCAGAATGCGCGGCGATCGCGAAAGCTACTTAGCAAGCTCCAATGCTTATCATTTAGACCGTTCGCGGTAAGAAGACTGCGCGCCCGAGCGCGGCGGGCTTCACCCATGAACCCCAGCGGGTGGGTGCAGGCATCCATCTCGGCCTTTGTGGGAGCGGCGGAAGCCGCGATGCTCCCCGTCGCAGAATCGAATCGCGGCTTCCGCCGCCCCCACAAAAGCCGAGAATCGCGACCTGCTCAGCGACCAATGTCAATGAGCAATGTCAATGAGCAATAGCCGGCGCGATAGCGCAAAGTTTTCTCAGGGCGAACGGTCAATCTTTCGGCTAATCAATCTGCATGGGCGCAAGCGGCGTGCTAAGAAGTGCTCGCCGCGTCCGTGTTTTTGTAGAGCCGAGCTTGCTCAGCTGGCTTGCTCAACACGCCAATGAAAACCGCTTGGTCCACCCCCGCCAACCTCAAAACCCAACTCGAACGCCTCTGGCAGCGCGGCGACCTGCTGCGAGCCCAGCTCACCGGCGAGCCCAACTTTCCGCTGCGCCTGAGCCTCAAGTCGCCTACCTCGCCCGACTTGGTCGATCACTTCGACGCCGTCCGCCGCTGGATCGCCGCCTTGAGCGCCACCCCACACCTGCGCATCGACTTCCGCGAGACCCGGCACCGCCTGCTGGGAACCCAGCGCCTGCCAACTGCCGCATGGGTCGACACGCTCGACGACGCCCTCGCGATGCTTGGCAAACGCAGCGCAGCCGAGCACTTCCAACAGGTCATTCAACAGAGCCGAACCGAGCAGCCCGCACTGCTTCAGTGGCTTCAGCGCCGTCCGTTGCAAGCGCTGGATCTGGCTGAGATCTGGCCACACCTGCTGGCCGTAGTCGCCTGGCTGCAGCAGCACCCGCGACCCGCTTTGTACCTGCGTCAGGTCGACATCCCCGGCATCCACAGCAAGTTCATCGAAGCCCATCGCGGCGTGCTCGGCGAACTGCTCGACCTCGCCCTGCCAGCAGAGGCCATCAACGCCAGCGCGAGCGGAAGCAGCCAGTTCAACGCCCGCTACGGATTTCTCGACAAGCCACCGCGCATTCGGTTCCGCCTGCTCGACCCGCAGATCAAACTACTGCCAACCAAGGCCGAGCCAGGTCACCAACCCGCCGACATCAGCCTCGACGCCGAGACCTTCGCATCCCTGGATGCACCCATCCGCCACGTCTTCATCACCGAAAACGAAACCAACTTCCTCGCTTTCCCAGCCGCCGCCAAATCCATCGTCATCTTCGGCGCCGGCTACGGCTGGGACGCACTCGCCAAGGCCGACTGGCTGCACCGCTGCACGATCCACTACTGGGGCGACATCGACACCCACGGCTTCGCCATCCTCGACCAGCTGCGACGGCGCTTCGAACACGTCGAATCGTTCCTTATGGACCGAACAACCCTGCTGATGCATGCGTCAATGTGGGGCGAGGAAGCCAACCCAATCATCCACGACCTGCCCCACCTCAGCCCCGCCGAGAGTGAACTGTTCGACGACCTCCGCGACAACCGCATCCAGACGGGACTGCGGCTGGAACAGGAGTACGTGGGTTTCGACCACGTACTCAGCACCGTATCGGCACTGACCAAGCCGAACTCGTGAATCCGTCACGGGCACACAGGGGCCTTCTCCAGCGCCGCGTCAAACGCAACGCGTCCGCTGCCCGACCCGACACATTGGCGTACGGTCGGTTGTGGTCAGTCATGGCGGTCGTCCCGGTCGCACTGCGCTTGCCACAGCAACGCCCGTTCAGACCATCCTGATCGGCCCCGGATAGCAGCGGATTGGGATCAGCAAAGTGATGCGGCAGGGACTTCACTTCGCTCCACAGAACATCGCTTTGATCGCTTCGGCGCCCATCAGGCCGAAGTCATCGGGCACCTGGAGTTCTCCTTCCAGAAACCCGAGACGACGTACCTGAGCGCCTTACGGAGCTTCCAGACGAACCAGCTTGACCAGCGCCTTTCCGGCCTTGGCGATCAGCACGCTTTCGTCCGCAAACACGCGTCCGATAAGTCGCGACATCTGTGTCTTCGCTGCGTGAATGCTGACGATCATGGCTAGGCCTCTCTTTGAATGGCTTAGTCGCTCGCTCTTAGGC
>ENA-ORBV01003970-ORBV01003970.1-microbial-mat-metagenome-genome-assembly--contig:-NODE-3970-length-28981-cov-9.864067_pt1 | contig 28981 bp, 21 predicted proteins | sample MGYA00237777_ERZ505514 | MGnify/ENA primary metagenome ERZ505514 (study PRJEB26160, sample SAMN06269048) | microbial mat metagenome | isolation source: Oligotrophic lake microbial mat | place... | reverse complement strand
TGGCGGCCCTCGAACGGCGCCTTATCCGCGAACCCCGCCTGGGGAAGTGGTTCCTCACCATCGCGCCGGAGCCGCTCCTGGGATGATTAAGCATTTCTGATTCCCTTACTCCATAAACCCCTTCACATTGCATCAGAGGGGGTTAAGTCCTCCTCTGATGCAATCGAACGAGCACCTGCGCTAGTTTATTGACAATTACTTCGCCTCACAGCTATCATATACGAATTCTTATAGTCTAGGTTAGGGGAAGGTTTTAGATACAATGACATTTAAGAGCATGAAAGTAGAGGTGATATACTGCTTGACGTTTATCTTTGCTGGAATCCTATTTTTTGTGTCTTGTAGCACCTCCTCAATATCACCAATCGACCAATGGGCGACTGCGATGTTTACTGGTGATTACAAAAAAGCAGAAGGGTTACTAGATGTCTCTGATTTTTCTAGCTGGCGAGCTACAACAGAAGTGCTGAATGAGCAACACGACGGTTTTGAGTCGTATCAGCGCCGCACAAAGCCTGGGGAACCAGAGAGTAATGGCACAACAACCTTAATTCTTACCTGGAAAGACAGTACCACTCGATGTATTAGTTTACAAACAACAAATGATGGTCGCGTTGTGCCACTCAGCAGTACATATGAGTCGTGTTAATGCGACTACAAAAGATTCGTGTTAATGCGACTACAAGATTATTGCGGCTATCGCTGTTATACTATCTTTTGCCACTTCAACTACGGGGGATATAATTTATGAAGTTCATACGAATGCCGCCCGCATGGTTTTGGTTAGCTTTTCTGGCGATGCTACTCCTCGGTTTGGTTGTTCGAGCTAATTTGGGCCTTTAGGCTTCACCACCGATAGCATTACGCGATGTTGTGATACTTGAGCGCAAATCCCTTATGCTTCATCCTCGGCCAGAATCATGGAGTGTTCAATTTGACTTTGATACTGGCGTGCAATTTGCGGCGTACCTTGCACAGCACATTGGCATTACTCCGGCAACGGATGTAACTCCGGAACCATTACATAGTGCGTGGGGTCAATGGTGGTCGCAGCTTCTTACCCACACACTCCAGCAAATAACTGCGAATGTCCAACAATCAATGCCTAATGAAACATCGAGCGCTCCGCTTCAAGCACTTGCTGACCAGATGCATGCACACTTTCAACCGTCGACATTTCCTCATTTAGCAGCAACGCCGGCATTGCAGGCAATCTGTCGTGCGCAGTGGCCAGCCTTCCAGATATGGTGGGAGGGTGCCAGTGGTGAGAAAGCGCGGGTAGCCGCGCAGCTTACCACACAGCTCCAGCGGCTCAAGCTGCCACAGCTTGTTGCGTCCTGTGCGAAAGCGCAGGGGGTAGTACGTATTCAACCCTTTCGATTGTTCGTTGAGTTTGTGTATTGGCCCGCAGACTACGATGACCAACGCGCTGACTCGCTCTTGATCCTTGGCCGCCACTATGTTGAGGCAACGCATCTGGACCGGTTACGTACGCGCCTTGTCAGCATCATACGCCAGTTCGTCTAATCACTACTCCCACGCAATTTTTTCAACCTCATGCTGGAGATCGCGGGCCGTGCCTCGGATGTACAGCAGCGTGGTGTCGAGCGAGTCATGTCCCATAATTTGCGCCAGCCGGTGGAGCGGGACGTGGGCAGCCATGCGGTAGCCGAAGCGATGCCGGAGGTCATGCGGACTGAGGTCAGCGACCTGCGCCAGCGCCGCATACTTGGCGACCAGGTAGCCCAGCCCGCGCGCGGTGAGCGCCGCCCCCGTCTTCGCCGACGGGAAGAGGGCTGTCTCGGGGTCGCTCGACTCTGCCAGCGCGTCTGTGAGTGCTGCCCGTGCTGTGGCGTTGAGCGGCACCTCGCGATACTTATTCCGCTTGCCGTAGACCCGCAGTACGCCACTGCGTTTGCCCAAGGTCACATCGCGCCGGCGCAGCCCACAGACTTCCCGAGCGCGCAGGCCGGTGTGCAGCATCAGTGTAATCAGGCTCTGGTCGCGGGCACTCGCGTGCGCGGCAACCGTGGCGAGGAGCTTCTCTTCCTCCGTGTCGCTGAGCTGGCGCGGTGCGCCGGTCGTCGCCGGGATGAGCTTGACGGGAGCCACCGGATCGCGGGTTAGGAGCCCCTCGCTTACCAGCCAGGCACTATAGCGTTTGAGGCTGACCAGGGCGCGGTTGATGGTGGCTGGCGTCAGGTGGCGCGTGTGCTGGAGGTAACTCCGGTAGCGGGTCAGTAATGGTGTGGACAGACCCACCGGTGTAAATGGGATGGTCTCCTCATGTCCAGCCTCCCACGCGGCCTCGGCCCAGGCGATGAACTGCCGCAGGTCGCTCAGGTAGTTGCGCACGGTGACAGCGCTCGCGTCCGTAGTCGTGCGTAGCGCCGTCGCGTAGGCGTCGAGCGCGGCCTGTCCCCTCGTCCGATAGCGCCGGCATCGCACTCCGCTTCGTCGGCCTGCTATGCTGCACACCCTTAGCAGACATCGTTCTCCGCCGTTCTTCTGCTTATTAGCAGACATACACGCTGGGTTTTCGGTGTTCTGATGTCTGCTATACTGCCCTAGCAGACATCAAGACTCGTTTTTTCTACACGTTGTCGCTTACTTCCCGTTTTTGCACGTATCTCGGCTATACCCCCTGTACGCCACCTGGGGCGATGAGGCCCTGCGCCTGGCCTGGGACGGCGCCGACTGGGGCGGCGACGGCGACCTCTTCGTCTACCTCGACAGCGCCGTCGGCGGCGCGACGACCGCCCACAACCCGTTCAATACGCCTGCGACGATCGGGCTGCCTGCCAACATGGGCGCTGACTGGCTAGTCTGGGTGCGCGAACGCGATAGCGCCGAGCTGCTGCGCTGGGACGGCACAGCCTGGGTGAGCGCGGGCGGGCTCAGCCCCGACGAGCTGCACTACCAACCCTCGGTCACCGAGATCCGGCTGCCCTTCGACCGCCTGGGCATCACCGACCCTGCCGCCACCGGCCTGAAGCTGGTTGCCCTGGCCAGCGAAGAGGGGGCGCTCCGTGCCTGGGCGACGATGCCGCCCGAGAACGCCGTGAGCAGCGCACGGACGGTCAGCCCCCTCGCCCGGCCCCGCGATCTGAGCAGCTTCACGCTGCGCCACGCCTACGCTTGGCCGAGCCTGGGCGCGGGCGTCATCCCCGGTGGGGCCGCTGAGGCGGGCGGCGAGCTGCGGGTGAGCGTAAGCAGCGACCAGGAGGCCCTGCGCGTGAGCTATCTGGGCGACGACCTGCTCGACCTACTCAGCCCCGGCGCGCGCCTCGGCCCTACGGCCAACCTGCCGGTCGATACAGCGACCCGCCCGCTGCGCGATGGGCAACAGGTGCGCTACACAATTAGCTACACCAACCAGGGCGGCTCGGTCGCCCGAGACGTCGCCCTTGAGCTGCGGGCCTACGACGCCCTGCGCCTACCAGGCGGGGCGATGCAACGCATCGAGCTGGGCGACGTGGCGCCGGGGGCAGGCGGCAGCGTGGAGGTGACGGCGACCGTGAGCGCGGCCGGTGGCACCATCGGCGAGCTGCACGTCAATACCCGCGACGCGGCCCGCGGCGTGTACGACTGGACCTGGCTTCAGCACCAGGTGGACGCCGCGCCACCCGAGGGCCTGGAACTGCACACGCCGGAGGCCTACGTGGGGTCAGGGCTGAACCGGCTCGCCGGCGTAGTGCGCGACCCGGCGGGTGTGCCCGAGGTGCGCCTGACGCTGGAGCTGCTGCCGACAGGTCGCAGCGAGGCCTTTGTCTGCGCCGACAGCGCGCCCGACGATGGCCAGTGGCAGTGCCGCTGGGATGCAGGCGACCTCGACGGCGTGCGTGAGGTGCGGGTGCGCGGCCAGGCTGTGGATAGCTTCGGCACCGTGGGCTCGCCCGTGGAGTTGGCAACCCTGGCGGTAGATCTCGCCCCGCCCACGGTGCGCCTGGACGCGGCCAGCGAGGCGGCCCTGGCCGATGGGCTGATCGGCCCCGCCGAGCTGCGCCTTGGTGGCCTGGTGGTGGACGACCAGGCAGCGAGTGCTGTGATCGTCTGCCAGGACGAGACCCGCGGTGGGCCCTGTCGCCAGGTGCTGGCCCCAGGCGGAGCCGAGGGGCGCTGGGTCATCAGCCTGGAGGACGCGCCAGCCGGGCCACAGGAGCTTACCCTGTACGGCCTCGACGCAGCGGGAAATCGTGGGCCGGCCACGCGGCGCAGCTTCACCCTTGATCTCACACCGCCGGAGATTACTGTGAGCATGGGCGACAACGGGCGTCTTAGTGGGACGGCCCGCGACGCGAGCGGGATCGCGGCGGTGTATGTGCGGGTCGTGGCCGGCGAGGCTGGCCCGTGGCAGCGGGCCGCTCTGGCAGGCGACGGCTGGCGCCTCCAGCTCTCGGGCCAACTTGAGGCCGGGGCCACGCTCGTGGTAGAGGTAGAGGCGGTCGACCGCGCTGGCAATCGTGCGACGGTGCAGCGAGCAGTGACTAGAGACGGCCCTCTCACGCTCTACCTGCCCCTGATCTCCCGGTAAGCGCCAGCGGGCCAGCGCACCACAGCCACACGCGACCTGCGGGCTCGGACGGAGGGGGGCCGCGCGGGGCAGCAGCGCTGCAAGAAGCTCGCTTCCCAGGTCGTGAAGCACGCGAACGAGCTGTGCTTCAATCGCTTGGAGTGGGCGTGGCTCGGCCTGTATCCAGTCGCTCAGGGTGTGGGCCAGGGTTGCCATCTGCGCGATCATCTGTTGCACGAACGCCGTGCTGCGGTCGGTCGATGTGCTACGATTCGTCATGCGCTTCTCCGGGGCTGTACGAGCGGTTGTGAGAAACAGATCGTACTGCTTCTGCGAGGAGCGCTCAACTTCCTGTCATTTCATGCCTGCACCCCATTCCTACGCTGTAGTTTATAGTCGGAAGGAGCCGTGCTATAATCGCCCCCGCCTGCAGTACAAGCCCGCCCCTCCTGGAGACGTATGACCACTTCGGGATCACCGGCCCCCCTCGTGTGGGTCAGCCCGTGAGTGCGACCGGCAGCCGCGATCTCCTCCGCCTGGCCGTGCCGGCCTGGGCCATCCTCGCCGCCGCGGGCGTCTTCCTCGTGTTCCGCGACGCCGGCTTCGACGACCCCTACATCACCTATCGTTACGCGGCGAACCTGGCCGACGGCCTGGGCTTCGTCTACAACCCTGGCGAGCGCGTGCTGAGCACGACGGCGCCTCTCTACGCCCTGGCCCTGGCGCCCTTCGCGGCCGCCGGCCTGCCCCTGCCCCTGGTGAGCAACCTGCTGGGCAGTCTCAGCCTCGGTGCGGGCGCCCTGGCCCTCTGGCGGCTCGGCCAGCTGGGCGAGCAGCCCGTGGCCGGCGCCGTCGCAGCCCTGCTCTACCCCCTCGCGCCCGCCCTGGTGGTCACGCTCGGGGCCGAGACGACACCGTTCATCGCCCTGGTGCTCTGGAGTTTCGTGGCGGCCTGGGCCGGCAGACCCCTGGTGGCGGCCCTGGTGCTGGCCTGCGCCACGCTCGTCCGCGCCGATGCGGCCCTCGCGGCGGTCCTCGCGGGGCTGCTCATCCTGGCCCGCCAGGGCCGGCGGCCCGCTCTCACCTTCGGCGCTGGCGCGGCCCTGCTTATCGCCCCGGCCGCGCTGGCGGCGTGGTGGTACTTCGGCACGCCCCTGCCGGTCACCCTGGGGGCCAAGCGCAGCCAGGCCTTCATTAGCGGCAGCCTCAGCTACGCGCAGGGCCTCGGGGTGCGCCTGTGGTCGATCGCCACCGGCCCGCTCTCCTGGCCCCTCGTCGCCCTGGCCCCCCTTGGCGCGGCCGAGGCGGCCCTGCGGCGCGGTCCCCTAGCTCCGGTGGCGCTCTGGGGCTTTCTCCACGCCCTGGCCTACAGCGCCCTGGACGTGACGGCCTACTTCTGGTACTACGGCCCCGCGCTGGTCGGCCTGCTGGCCGCCGCCGCCCTCGGCGCGCAGCTGCTCTACGCCTGGCTGGCCCGCCGTGGGTGGCCGCGCATCGCTCTGGCCCTCGTGACCGTCATGGCCCTGGCCGTTCTCGTCGGTCAGGTCGGCGACCTGCGCGCGCTGAAGGCCCGCCCCGATATGCGCCTCGGCCTCTACGGAGCCGCCGGCACATGGCTCCGGCAGAACACCGCCCGCGACGCCTCCGTGGGCGCCCTCGAGGTCGGGGTGGTCGGCTACTATAGCCGGCGGCCGATCGTGGACTTCGCCGGCCTCGTGCAGCCCGAGCTGGGGCGCGTCTTCCGCGAGGGCGGCAGCTACGCCGACGCGGCGCTCGTGGCCCTCAGCCGCTACCGCCCCGATTACCTGGTCAACCAGGAGTACGTTTTCCCCCTCGTCCGCGCCAACACGGCGCTTCAGACCTCTTGCGTCGAGGTGGCGTCTCTGCCCGACCCCCGCTACCCCGAGCCCCTGCGCATCTTCCGCTGCACCTGGCCATGACATAAAGCGGGCGCCCAGCTCACCCATGCCACCACTCCTGCTGAGGAGAGTAAGACTGTCATCGCGCCGGCCGGCGTGATCGCAGAGCAGGCCGAGGCTGATTAGCGCGCGGTTAATCGTCGTCGGTGCCCGGACGGCGGCGAGCAGGGCATTACGGTGCGTGGCAGCCCTCCACAACTGGCACCTCCGGCGCAGGCTGGCCGTCAGCGGCAGGGGCTCTGGTGTCGCCGCTGTGGGGACAGCAGCGCTAGGTCGGGGTAGATTGATGCCCACCTGACTCGGCAGCCAAAGAGCGCTCAGGCGCTATCACCGCTATGGCAACGCTGTAAACTGCACAAGTTCCCAGTGGGTAAGGCCATACCCGACCAAGGTGCAAAACCCGTCCTCATTGGTGCGAAAGAGATGTGCATACTGGTGTGCTGGACCAAACACCACCCGCCTCGGGTAGCCAAGCTGGGTATCGTAGACCGCATCAACGCCTACGGGACCATCGCAGGCACAGCCATTTGGCCCACACGCCGTCCCGCCATACGAATCGATAAAGAACTGTATGTGGTCGAATAAGGCAGAAATAGATCGTAGTTCTTCCTGACAGGTGTTTACATCAATCTGCACGATCTGTTCAGTCTGCACCTCGACCGCATAGGTGCAGGAGGACGTGCCCATGGGCTGATGGCGGATCGTCATCTCAAGACGGTAGTGAGCCACCGGGGCGGCTGTCCAGCGCTGCCGTGCCTGGGCCAGGTCGGCGCGCATCAAGGCAAGCGCCTGGGTCATCGGGTCAGGTCGCGGTGATGCGATCACCGCCCAACCAGCAGCCAAGCACAGCAGAACCAGAACAGCGATGATCAGGCGACGACGCGGCATCACACGCTCCCTACAACTCCCAACCGGTTGGAGATGTACTGCGATAAACCAGAGACTTCCAATAACGACGAAGAGAAGCGCAAGACCGATCCCAGGAATAGAGGCAGCTGGAGCGTTTCGGTGCGACCAGCCTGACCTGCGGCTTCGTAGGTGATCGTATGAAATGGTTCTGGTTGGATAGCAAATACACGCATCATGTGCTCTTTATGGCGCTACCTGCCAGTAGTAGACATTATAGGAATTAAGCAGTGGCGCATCCCGGTGTTTGGGACGCGGGATGCCGCATCTCCATCCGCAGGTTATGCAAGCCACAGGCAATGCACATGACCCGGTCGGCGAAGCGGGGTTTGGTGTTGCGGAGGCGTTCTCTGACAATGCGGACGCGAACGAATAGTTGCCAACCCCCCATGCACGAGGCGCCGCGGTTCATCCCGCACTATGATGACGCGACGGCTCGACAACCCCTGGCCATTATAGTGCATGGTGGCCTCGGCCAGCGTGCGGCGGAGGACAACGTGGCTCGTGCTCCTGGTGGCGCGCAACTTGCGCTACACTTCAACAGACACATGCCGAACGCACAAGCTCGCGTATGCTGGTGGGGTGCGTGTATCCCCTGCACGCGTGTCAGCAAGGAGTATTCCCATGCCTCGCGTTGTTGTAACCGGCGGGAGCGGCAAAGCCGGGCGCGCCTGCATCGCCGATCTGCTCGACCACGGCTACCACGTCGTGAATATCGACCGCGCGCCGCCCGCCCAAAGCCGCTGCCCATTTGTGCTGGTGGATCTCACCGATTTTGGCCAGACCATCGCGGCGCTCTCCGCGATTGACGAGCGCGTCAGCGGCGTCGACGCCGTGGTGCATCTGGCGGCCATCCCCGCGCCCGGCCTCTACCCGAACGCGGTCACGTTTCACAACAACATCCTCAGCACGTATCATATCTTCGAGGCTGCCCGTCAGCGTGGCATCACCAACGTGGTCTGGGCGTCGAGCGAGACGGTGCTGGGACTGCCATTTGACGAACCACCACCCTACGCGCCCCTTGACGAGGTGTACCCCGGCCGGCCCGAAAGCGCGTATGCCCTTTCCAAGCTGCTGGGCGAGGAGATGGCCAAACAGTTTTGCCGCTGGAACCCGGCGCTCAAGCTGATCGGGCTGCGCTTCTCGAACATCATGGAGCCCTCCGACTATGCACACTTCGCCGCGTTTCAGGACGACGCGATCCAGCGCAAGTGGAACCTGTGGGGCTATATCGACGCGCGCGACGCGGCCCAGGCCATCCGCAAGGCGCTCGAGGCGCCGCTCACCGGCGCCGAGGTGTTTATCATCGCCAACGCCGACACGGTGATGCAGCGCCCAAATGCGGAGCTCATGGCCGCCGTGTTCCCCGCTGTGCCGCTCGACGCGGGCATTGGGCCGAACCAGACCCTGCTGTCAATCGAGAAGGCCAGGCGCGTGCTTGGCTACCAGCCGCAGTATACCTGGCGCGACCACGTGCCGGCACCACGCAAGGAATAGACCCATGCACTACACATCCCTCGGCCGCACTGGCGTGCAGGTCAGCCGACTCTGCCTGGGTACGATGAACTTTGGCCCGCAGACGAGCGAGGCGGAGAGCTTCGCGGTCATGGATCAGGCGTTAGAGCAGGGTATTAACTTCTTCGACACCGCCGACGTATATGGCGGGAAGCAGGGCGAGGGCGTCACTGAGCAGATCATTGGCCGGTGGCTCGCGCAGGGCGGCCGGCGCGATCAGATCGTGCTGGCGACCAAGGTGTTTGGCAAGATGGGCGAGGGCGTCAACGCGCGCGGCCTGTCGGCCTATCACATCCGCACGGCCTGTGAAGACAGCCTGCGGCGCATGCAGACCGATCATATCGACCTCTATCAGATGCATCACATCGAGCGCAGCACGCCGTGGGAGGAGATCTGGCAGGCGATGGAGCGGCTGGTGCGCGAGGGCAAGGTGCTGTACGTCGGCAGCAGTAACTTCGCCGGCTGGGACATCGCCACCGCCCAGAGCGCGGCCGCCACGCGCCATTTCATGGGCCTGGTGGCGGAGCAAAGCCTGTACAACCTGAACGCCCGCATGATTGAGCTGGAGGTGATCCCGGCCTGTCGGCACTACGGCCTGGGGCTGATCCCGTGGAGCCCCCTGGGCGGCGGGCTGTTGGGCGGGGTGCTGCGCAAGGCCACCGAGGGCCGCCGCGCCGACGAGCGCCAACAGCAGCTGATCGAAAAGCACCGCGCGCAGCTGGAGGCCTACGAGGGGCTGTGCCAGGAGCTGGGCGAAGGGCCGGCCGATGTGGCGTTGGCCTGGCTCCTCCACAACCCGGTGGTCACCGCCCCGATCATTGGGCCGCGCACTACCGAGCAGCTCAGCGGTAGCCTGCGGGCGCTGGAGCTTACGCTCACAGACGAGACGCGCACACGGCTCGATCAGATCTGGCCCGGCCCTGGCGGCGAGGCGCCCAAGGCCTACGCCTGGTAGGAATCGTAGTGGATGGAGCCCGCTAGCTGAGAGCTGGTGCCTGGCGAGCGATCTACTTCAGCGTGTGCTACGGAAAAGTATCATTCCACCCGCTCCTTCGTCGACGAGGTCTCCTCCTCATACGGAAGCGAGGTCGCACTGAGCGATGATAGATCAAGCGTGCTATAGATCGCTTGTTACGCGCCTGATCCATCATTCCTGCTTCCTCTGCTGCCCCTTCGATCAAACACGTAGTCTCGCGCAGATCCGGCGCACGCTGTGTCGGCACTGCCCTGCCGCGTCGGACCAGCACCATCGAATCGTAGCTGCGCATTCCGCCCCGTGGCATCGCCGCGAGGCGTCGCCGGCGAACACTCCGCAAACCGAGCCTGCGTCCCACGTGCTCCCAGTACTTGCGCGTGGTCACGACGCTGACACCAGCCAGCATCGCTAGCTGTGCAGGCTTGAGCAGTGCCGCGCCCTGGTCGAGCAGCTGCTGGCCAGCAGCACACAGGCGCGCCTGGGCTGCTGTCGCTCGGCCGCTGTTGCTCTCCGCGCTCTGGGTTGCCTGCGCGATCACGGTCGGTCGCAGCCCAGGCAGCGGCAGGCTGAACATCAGCGTGATCTGCGTATCGGGGTGGTCGAACGGGCGACCACGTAGGGCGCACTGGAGCAGCTCAGCCTCGCGCCGCTGCTCCAGCAAGGCCGCCAGCCGTGTGTCAGCGAAGGTCGTGATCGGCACCTGCCAGACCTGACCGCTTGCGTCGTGCAGTGGTCGCTCGCCGGCGACCACGCGCTCGTCGAGCGGCGTGGCATCATCGGCGAAGAGCGCCCGCCCCTCGCGGACGATCGCGTCGAGGTTTGGGTTATAGATCTGTGCAAGGATAACGTCGTGACCCTTATAGGCGTTTGACCCACGCAGCGCGCCGTAATGGGCGACCGTCACGTTGCTGTGGCCGCGAGCGGCCAGGGCCTGGGCGAGTCGCTGCTCCCACTCCAGGGTGCAGACGACCAGGGTGGGGCGGTCTGGCCGGATGTAGCTGGCAACGTCGTCGAACCAGCGCGCGCGCTGGGCCTCCTGGCGCCGACTCTTCGCCGAGCTGCGGAGCGTGGCCTTGGCCCAGTCGCGGCCAATCACCTGGATCACGCGAAAGGCGCCCCGTAGCTCCGGCTGCTCAACCCGCACCGGGGTGTGCGGGAAGAGGGCGTGGAGCAGCTGCGCGTTCGCAGTCGCGTCAAGGATGATCTTCGGCTGCTCGGGTCGGGCGAGCTGCTGAATGAGATGCTCGACCCGCAGGTACAGACACAGGCGTCCGTCGCGCGCCTCGATCCGGCTAGTGTAGGCGTTTCCGGCAAGCTGCTTGCGCAGCTCGCGCGCCATCTGGTGCAGCAGCGTTGGGAGGTAACCTGGGGGAAGCGACTCGTAGTCGGCGAGCGTGGCACCGTTCGGTAGCCCGACGAGCATGTTGAGCTGGTCGTCGGGAGGCAGCTCGCTGATCGCCTGCTCCAGCACTCGCTCCATCGCGGCACGCTCGTGCGCCGCGATGGCACGCAGCTCGTCGTAGAACAGCACGCCGCTGATTGACCGCTCGGTGGTCGAGGCGACAGCCTGGGCGACCCAGCGCAGCACGCGCTGGATTGCCTGGTCGTCCTGGTGCGCGCGGCCCATCGCGGCCAGGTCTCCAACGGACAGCATGACCTCGCGGGTAAGAGTGGCAGGGTCGAACTCGTCGAGGACAACGACACCGGCGCGTTCCCACCAGCCGGTTGCCTTCAGAAGCGGGGTTGGCGCGAAGAAGTCACCGACCTGGTTGAACTGGTTCAGGTAGACACAGCGGTCTACGAAGGGGCAGCGGCGCATACACAGCGCGTCCTTCACGCTGTAGCCCTTGCCCGCCAGGGCCGCCGCCTCGGGAAGCTTGCGGCAGTTGCTGGGGTTGCGACCATGCATGGGGATCAGCTCCAGCCCAGTCTGATCCTTGAGCTGCTCCTTGCGTAGCGCGGTCCAGACGAGAAAGCCGCTGCCGTCGTCGCCGGTGGGCGTGGTGCGCATCCACTCCTTGAGCCCAAGGGTCGTGTTGTGGCCCTTGCCGGCGCCTGGCGGGTGGGCGAGCACAAGAAAGCCCGCGCCCTCGGTGGCGTGGGCCTCGGCAAGTGTGGCAATCTCGTGCCGGGCGGTCTCAATGCTGATAGCTGGTGCCGCCAGTGCTACGCGGTACGGCACCTGGGTCTTGCTACAAACCCTGGTGGGCCGCCCACGTCGGCTCGGATAGGGCGCCGGCTCGGGAAGCTGGTGTGCGCGCACAAGCGAGCGCTCGAGTGAGCGGTAGTAGTCGAGCAGCGGCGGGGCGTTATCAACAAGATACTGGAACGCCTGAGCCCCGTGTTGGGGAAGATACTCGTCAATCTCGGCCTTCTCCTGACCGGGAGCCAGGGGCAGGCGCGCGATGCGGACGCGGAGGCCTGCAGCGGTCGCCGCAACGCCGTGTCGCACCGAGGCGAGCTCCTCAGGGCTCAGGGTGATAATGCCTTGCTTGTTGGGCTTGCGCGGCTGGCTGTCATAGCACAGCACCAGCTCCTCCACCCCGCGTGCTGCGAGCTGCTGTGCCCATGAGGCGTGAAACGTCGAGCGGCCCTGCTGTCCCAGGGTTGGGGCGCTGAGGTGGCCGGCGTGGAACTCCTGGAGCGCTGCCAGGGCTTTGAACTCGGCCTCAGCGAGCACGACGGTCTTTGTGCCCGGGGTGACGCTATCCCAGGCGAGCGGATACACGACGCCGCGCTCGTCGTAGCCACCTGGCAGTGACTTGTAGCCCTTGCCGCCCTCGTAGGTGCGCGTGCGCAGGTCTGTCACCGCGCCGTCGGCGATGTAGGGAAAGACGATGCGACCGCACAGATTCCAGTGCGTGCGTAGCTGGCCGGCGTCGTCGCGGACGAGCAGCCCCGCCTCCTCGGCGTACGGAAATGCCTCGGGGCACGCCTCGCGTAGGTGCAGCAGGAGGCTCTGCGGGTCACGCAGTGTGACGCCCAGCACGTAGCGGCTGATCGTCTCGTCGCTGAGGCCGCGATGGAGCAGATAGGCCCGCGGGTCGGGATGGGCTGGATCTATGAGCCAGGCGTGGGCCCAGAGCGCAGTCGCGGTGTAGAGCTGTCGATAGAGGGGGATGTGCTCGGGGCGTGGCTCGCTGGGCCGACAGCGAGGGGTCGCTTTGGCTATGTCGGGGCGCAGTTCATCCCAGGCGTGGTCCGCGCCGAGCTGCTTGAGCAGGCCGCTCGCCTTGCAGACGCGACACCAGTAGCGCTCGGCCGGCCGCCCGCCGCTGGATTCCATCGTTACATGGTGGCCTCGTCCTGACGATCTGCCGCGAGCGCAGATATTATAATAAACTGCCGTTCATTATCGTCATTCGCTACAGCAGAAGGATAGCCGAACGTCCATCCTTCTGCGGCGCGCTGTGGGCGCTCAGCTGTCGCATCCCCTCAACGCACCGAAGGTATGGGCTGATCATAGCGCGCTAGGCTGCCATCAGCAAGATGGTAGCGTGCCACTTCCGTGCGCGCCTGCTGCCAGTTTTGGCAGTTTGTCTGCCGTTGTCTGACACCGCGTGGCAGAAGTCAGTTCGGGGCGTGTTTCCTGCCATTATCTGCCACATGTTGGCAGGCAAGTGAGTATTGTGGATTATCTGCCATCGGCGTGGCAGATAATGGCAGGAGATTGATCATTCGGGGAGGGGCAGCTGTGTCGGCGCGTCAGGGATAGCGTAGCGCGTGCTGCGGGAACGCCCGGAGGTAACGAGGAGACCCATCTGCTGGAGGTCGCTGATATCACGTGCGACCGAGCGATAGGCGACTTGTGCGCCCTGGCTGTTCAGGGTCTCGAGGACGTCGTTCGATGAGACCGAACCGCGCTGGCGAACAATGCCAAGAATGCGGCGCTGGCGCTCAGAGAGCTTGGCGTAGAGGTCTTGCTCGTACAACGCCTCCCACGGTCGCCCGTAGACCTGGGCGACAAAGAAGGCGTGGTTGATATCCTCGAACTGTGCGGGCTGCATCTGCTCGCGCTCCAGGATGGAGACCACGGTGTCGAGCCCCTGGCCGACGCCTTCAATCAGGCCGCTCTCGTACAGGATAGCGAACAGGGTGGGGTTCCGGCTGCACTGTACCTTCAGCAGCTGGTCGATGGTCACCCCTTCAGGCAACCCACCAGGGTTCATCCACTCAATGTGGTCGGCGAACAGCTTGATGTGGGCGAGCGATTGTAGGTCCCGATAGTCGCGATGCGCGAGCATATTGACCGTTAGCTCGCGCAGGACGACCGTCGGATACTCGTCAATATCGACGCGCTCAAAGCCGCGTCGCACCGTCATGCCACGGTGGGTATTCTTGTTAAGATAGTCTTCGAGCCGGGCTAACTGCTCGAAGATGGTTCCGCCGATCGCGCGCTCGATATGAATCACATCGAACGAGCTGGCCTCAGATCCGCGATAGTGGATGAGGTTGACCGCCGCGTGTGGGAAGATGCGCTGCGGGTCGTACCCGAAGCAGAGCAGACCCGCTGGTGTGACAAGGAGCTGGTCTCCAGCTGGCACCAGGCACCGTCGTTCGAGCAGATAGCGGCGCGGATCAGCGTCGCCCTCATAGCGTCGGCGCTCCGTGGCGCGGGCGATGTGGGCACGGACACGGGTCTCGTCCAGGAACTCCGGCGTGGTCTCGCTGATCGGCAGGCTGTCGATGCTGCGGAACGATTGGATGTTGAGCAGCTCGTCGCTCATGCTGCACCTCGTGCGGTGGTGGCCTCGCGCTCGATGAGCAGGGAGATAAACTCCAACACCTGCTCAGCAAACTCTGGGCGCTCAGCGACGGTGCGGGCGATGGCGTCGGCCGCTGGCGGCAGCGGCGTCGACGTGCTGCCCCAGGCGTGCTCCATTGCGCGCGCGCCGGGTATCAGCGCGCTGAGCGGAGCGCGCAGCACATAGGCGATCTGGATGAGCATGCCGATCGGGATGCTCCGGCTGCCAGCCTCGTAGCGTGAGAGCGTCGTGCGGGCGATACCAATGGCCGTGGCGAGCTCTTCTTGTTTGATGCCGGCGCGCATCCGCTCCTCCCGGACGGCCGCGCCGAGCTGCGCGTCGATACCGGTGATATCGGGGAGACTCATAGCAGCTTTTCCTGGAGTGACGGCATTGCATCAGGGTCGTTGGGAAGATACTCGGCCGCCTTGCGACGAATCCAGGCAAGGGCCGCATCATATTTCGTCGTGGGCAGGGCGCTATAGCGCGGCGTGTTCAGGTCGTTGCAGAACTCCGAGAAGAGGCGTGCGAAGATGTCCGTGCTATGGCGCTGCTTGTAGCGGGCCGCAATGCGCTGAATCGCGTCCTTAATCACATGCTGCTGCGCGGCACTCACGACGGTCGTTTGATCGATCCGCTCGGTAAGCTCGCGGATAAGGTCGCTGTGCTCGACCACTCTGGTGTCAGTCGTCTCCTGGGCGGCCTGCAGCTGCTGGAGCTGCTGCTGTGTTGCCAGGTGCGCCTCGCGTGCGATGCGGGCCTCGCGGAGCACCAGCTGAAGCTGCTGCATCATCGTCACGATGCTGGGGTCGTTCCCAAGTGGTGTCGGTGACAGCTCGCTGCTATACAGCGCCGCGAGCGCGTTGGCAACTTCGAGTTGGTAGCGGATCAGCTTCGGTCGCGACGCCGCATTCACCTGCTCCGGCGAGATAGTTGCGAGCCAGAATGGGATCCACGTATGCATGATCGCCGCCACTGAGCGCACGCGACCGCCCACAGGGACGTTGACGACGCGCAGCCCCTGGGATAACACCGGGTGTTTCCGGAGCTGCTCGCTTTGCGCCTCAAGATCGAGGCCCAGAACCTCGCAGAGGTTTCGGACAGGAGTTGCCACGCCGTCATGCTCGATCACCACCGCAATCAACGTATCGCCATCGAAGAGCACTTCCTGGTACGCGGGACGTCGTGCCGGTAGCTGTGCGTCAGACATGCTTCCCTCACCGTAGCATAGGTGACAATATGGCACGTACTCTACGCGGTCTGACTGGAGGTGTCAAATCGTCACACTAGTTCCGGTGATGGCCCGATCTAAGGTGCCATATCGTCACGTCAGACCCGGCATGCTCCCGCCCGAAGGTGCCATATCGTCACACATAAGCGCACATGTTTGGCTTCAGCATTCACTCAAACGGAAAATCAATTTTCCGTCAAACTACTATTATCATACAGCCTGGTTGTGCGTTGACAACTGAGCGTGCGCGACGTACCATCTTCTATACGCGCAACATCAGTCATGGAGCAGCAGTGATCATCACGGTCGCATCGTTTAAAGGTGGGGTGGGTAAAACGACCACTTCGATCCATCTCGCAGCGTATTTGCAGGAAGATGCTCCGACGCTGCTGATTGATGGGGACCCGAACCGAAGTGCGACAAGCTGGTCGCGCCACGGCCAGCTCCCCTTCAAGATCATTGACGAGCGCCAGGCTGCGCGCTATGTGCGTGACTACCAGCATGTGGTGATCGACACCCAGGCCCGGCCTGCGGAAGAGGATCTCAAAGCCCTCGCCGACGGCTGCGACCTTCTGGTGGTGCCCACGACGCCTGACGCACTGTCGCTGGACGCGCTGATCAAGACTGTCGACGCGCTGCGCCATCTGGGTGCCGAGCGCTACCGCGTGCTGATAACCATGGCTCCACCGCGCCCGAGCAGGGACGGCGAGGAGGCACGACAGCTCCTCGGCGCGGAGCTTCAGCTGCCCTTGTTTGCGGCGAGTATCCGCCGACTCATTGCGTTTCAGAAGGCGGCGCTTCACGGTGTGCCGGTCTATGCGGCACCCGACCCGCGAGCGAGCGACGCGTGGGAGGATTACCGCGCTGTGGGAGAGGAGATCCGCCGTGTCCTCGGATAAAAAAAGTAGGTTTTCCTCCATCGTCGATGAAGCAACGGCGGCGCGTGTGCGTCCCCAGGCGGCTCCGCCAGCCTCTGTGGTTGCTTCGTCACCGTCGGTACAGCCTGGGCGAGCGCTGCGCATGATCGCGCCGGCGAACATTCGACCCAACCCGTCGCAGCCCCGGCAGCGCTTCGACGAGGGCTCGCTCCAAGAGCTGGCCCAGAGTCTTCGCGAGCACGGTCTTATCCAGCCCATTATCGTTCGCCCGACTGAGGTGCCGGCAGTCTTTGAGCTTGTGGCTGGCGAGCGGCGCTGGCGAGCGGCGCAGCTTGCCGAGCTTGCAGAAATTCCTGCGGTTGTCGACGATGCGCTCACCGACGAGCTGCTGTTTGAGCGCGCGTTGGTCGAGAATATTCAGCGCGAGGATCTCAACCCTCTGGAGGAGGGCACCGCGTTCGCGTCTCTCATGGAGCTGCGGCAGCTTCGTTACGAGGACGTGGCGAGACTGCTTGGCAAAAGCGTAGGCTACGTTCAGAACCGTGTGCGCTGCACTCAGGTGGCTCAGGATCTCCAGCAGCTCGTGCTTGATCGCCCGGATGCGCTCTCGCACATCTATTATCTGGACAAAGTTGCCGACCCGCTGCTGCGCGCCCAGCTCATTGCTGCCGTGAAGGCGAACAAGCTGTCACTCGCTGACCTGCGTAGTCACGTTCAGGATCTGGTTGTAGCCCAGGCATTGGCGCAGACAAGAGATGAAGCGCTCCCGCGCGCACAGCCGGCAGCCGTGCAGTTCAGCGGGATACCGCTCGCTTCTCCGGTGCTTGCGCGGGCGATGAAGCAGACTGATGCGACGTTTAAGCGCTGGCGTGCAGAGGCTACGCTGCTTGCACACGAGGACCGCCAGGCTTTGCTCCAGTATCTGAGTGAGCTCATACCGGAGATGGAAGTTATTATTACGTCCCTGGGCGCATCAACCGAGATGAGGTCTGAAGCATAGACGGCGCAAAAGACTCACGAGCATCAGCAGCACGCACCCAGACGGGTGCGTGCTGTTCGTAACGGGAGATATTTGCGCAAATATGGCTCGGTTTAAAACAGCAACGTCATAGCACGCTCGCCGAGCAGCGCGGGTGCGCGTGGCGAAATCTCATGGATACGCATCGTGAGTGACGCCCCCCGCGCGCCCTAAAACTCCTGCCTCAGATATCCAGAATGTCGTCTGGCCTCGCCGGGTCGCTTGCTGCTTCGTCGAGCTCGTCATCGTCAAGATTGCCCTCAAGAATAGATTGGGCCTGGGCAGCTACCCGTTCCAAAGCCTGGTTGACTTGCTCCTGCTGCATGCCGAGAAGGTCGGTATACACGCTGGCCCGATTGCGGATGCTGCGCGCAAACACAAGATGCTTCGCAATGGTCTCACTGGAGACGTGCTTTGCCTTGCTTCGCAGGTCTGCGAGCTTTGTGCCTGCGGCCTGCAACTCCGCGAGAAAGCCGCGCTGCACGGCACCTGCAAGCTTTGTCCGCGCCCGGGGCTCGTCGATCACGGGTAGAATAAGGAAGTACAGCTTTACCTCATCGCTCTCAACGGGAAGGCTTGCGAGCAGCTGCTTGAGCTTGAGCAGCTGGGGCTCATGGGCGGCGGCGATGAAGTACACCCCGCCGCTCTGCCAAATCGCAACGCTGGTTGGGACACTCTCAACGATACTCAGGATGCTTCCCGAGAGGTCGTTGGGAAAATACAGCTTTTTTGCCTCCCTCCAAAGTGGTTTTATTATGTCGGTAAGCGCCCGTGCCTCGTCCTCGGCCTCGATGATGTCCTCAGCGGCAGTGGTGCAGATAAACGCGGGCTCGCGCACTGCCCGCTCATCAGCAGACAGTTTCTCGATAAGCACGCGTGCCTCGGTGGCGTAGCGAAGGCCGAGCAGCTCGAAGCCCACCTGCTCACCGATGAGCCCAAAGACCGCATACTTCGTTCCGCGCTTGTTGATACTGCGGACCAGGATTGTAAAATCGCGCTTGCGGCCAGCACTACCAGTCCGTCGTCGGCGCTCTTCGATGAGCGCAGCCTGCTGCTCCTTTCGCCAGACATTCAGGGCGCGGCGCAGAGCTTCAATGTCTGTTGGCGGCTCGGGCATGAAGTCGGAGAAACCAGCCTGGGCGTAGGCGACTTCATGCGTCTCCTGGGATACCTTCGTGCCGCGCAGGCCCCACCACATGTTGTATCCGAGGATAGGAAGCTGCTGTGTCATTCCACCTCCATATCTGCGCAAATATCTGCGCCGCTACTGAAGTTGAGCTGTTTCCTATTCATTTGGCGCTTCTACGAGTAGTGTGAACAACCATATTCGTCCCCGCCCGACCCAGACCTTGCCCATCGTCTTGCGCGTCGATGCAGTGCCGCTTCCGCACGAAGAAGGTGGCAACGACCCAGCCCACTGTCGTCCGGCAGTGCGGCAGCGCGATCAACGCTGCGCCAAGCCCAAGCTCGACCAGGCCCGACCCGACCACCAGATCAGCGGGCAGTGGAAGCCAGCGCGGCACCTGTGCCCGGAACTCGGTCCGCAACCAGCTCAGATGCGCGATCCCGGCAACGAGCAGGGCTGCTCCGAGCAACAAGCGAAAGACGTTCTGTACCAGCGTGGTGCGCTCAAGCGTGTGAATGAGGTGCGATGTGCTCATCTTACCTCCCAACGATAGCGGTGATCACGTTGCGGTCGAGCCAGCACGCTACCTGTTCGTTGTACAGCCAAAGCGCGACCTCTGCTCCCAGAGCCAGGAGCATACTCCGTGCAGGTTGTGTGCCATACTGGCAGAGCGCAAGCTTCACGCTGGGCCGCACGGCGGCCTCGGCGTTTGGGTCTGGTATTCTATCTGCGTGTGGATTTGGTGCGCCGTGGAGCGCGCCTGAAAGGAGTTGTTTCCGTGAGACGCGCGCACCAAGACCAGGGCTCGCACTGGCACCGGTTGTTTATCAGTCGCTCGGCCGCCTGGTATGATGCGATTGCCACCGTACCACGTTTACATGCAGTCGAGCAACTCGTGGCCGCACTCGCGGCATGGGGCTTCGTGGTTCACCTGCTGCTGATTGGCGTTGCCCGGCTCGTGGGCGGCCAGCTGGCCGTGCTGATGGGGTCGACCTGGCTCGCTGCTATGTACACCCCGTTTGCCTGTGTCCTAATCTACGAGGTGCTGCTGCTCATTCTGGCGATCCCTGCGTCGACCACACGCGCGCTCGCGCTCCAGTTTCAGATCGTTTCTCTGATCATTCTACGCAACAGCTTCAAGGATCTCGCGGCCCTCGAGGATCTGGGTGAGCTGCTCGCGCAGCCCGGTGCACAGCTCGTTCTGGCAATCGATATGGGCGGGGGCGTGGCGCTGTTTGGTCTGGTGGCGGTCTTTTACCTGATTGCCGGCCGGCGCTCGGCGTATCAGGCGTCACTACGCGCGCCGACACCGGCGCTTTTGCGGTTTATCGAGCGCAAGAAGGCCATTGCACTACTGTTAACCGTCGTCTTCGGGGTGCTGGCCGCCCAAACGGTGGTCAGCTTGGGGCAGGACGCGTGGACCGTCCTGCTCGGCCAGGGTGAGCGGTCGGGTGCGTTGGTATCGCCGACGACGCCGCTCTTTCAAAGCCTCTTCACCGCGCTGATTCTAGCTGATGTGTTGCTGCTGGTCTTGTCGCTGCAGCTGTCGGATGCATACCAGTATCTGTTTCGCGGGGCCGGCTTCGTGATTACGACCATCGTGTTGCGCATCGCCCTTTCGGCTGATCGACCGCTGCAGGTTGGTATTGCCATTGGTGCGGTCGTGTTCGGGATCGCGATTCTGGCGATCTATAAGGTCTGGCCGCCTGATCCTTGGAGCATGGACGATGGGCACGCCGGCGCGGTGGCGGATGCGCCGCTTGTGGATGAACCGAAGCATGTTGGGTGATGCCGCACACGACAATGGGCGTGTGAGCGCAGTTGTGATCGCATGCTGATGCGGTGCCGAGTCAAGCTTTCAGTGGACCCAGACTCAAGCAGCAGCCGCGCAAGATGGTGTTCAACGAGCGGGTGCGTTCTGGTCACGCAAGCCCAAAGCACCCGCCCGGCGGCGCTGCCCAACGCGCTGCCAGTGATCGACGCGCGAAGCGCATCCGCTCGACGTGCCTTCGCTGGTGGGGAGGCAGAGGGATCAGCACGCAGACGGCCCAGTAGCACAGCGTGTGCCGTGCTACTTAGCCTCGCTCTTCGGACGGCTCATGCTGGAGGTTAGTCCGTCGTCGTGCTGTTGCTTGAGGCGGGCCAGCGAAAGCGTGGGCCTGGCTCACGCGCCCCATTGCTGCTGCTGGCGAGGTCACGCGTGTTCTTCTGCACCGTCACGGCGGCAAACATGGCAAGCACAAAGGCCATCGCATAGAAGCCCTTCTCACTGAGCAGGAGCGAGGCGTTCCAGAGCCCGACGGCAAGCAGGGTGATCGTCAGGGCCACCGAGGCCCAACTCAGCCCGTAGTAGATCGGCGTCACCGGGATGCCCTCGAGCTGGTCGCGGACACTCTTCTGGAGCGAGACCGCCGCGAACAGCCCGTACATCAGGACCGTGAAGTAGTAGCCCTTCTCGCTCAGCGGCATCCCGGCATTCCATAAACCGACCAGGTAGGCAATGCTCCCTGCGAAGAGGGCGGCCCAGGACGCCAGAATAAAGGCGCTAGACGGCTTTTGGGGTGTGGCATTCATTTGCGGCGCTCCTTGTCGGTCATGTGTTGTTATCCCTAGGAGCACGATAGCGGAGAACGCACTGCATGCCTATGGATTGAAAGGTGAAGCGTGTATCGGTCGGTGATGTGGTGGGTTTGATCGGTCATGTCTGGCGGTCGCGCCGAGCGCGCATGCACGCGCGGACGCCGCCGGTGGCGGGGTCGCAGCGGTGGCTTTCTGGGCGCTGGCCTCACGCGCCCGGTAGCTCTCCAGGCCCATCATGTCCAGGATCACCGCGTGGTGTACGACCCGGTCAATCAGGTGGCGGATCTGTAGCTATGATAGCAAGCTCAAACCAACTGGTCACTTCTTTGTCAGCTTCTCCCCGATGTAGGCAACATACAGGGGCGCACCTTTTTCGATCGGGTAGCTAAAGTGGATGCGGTACTGCGGTGTCTTGATCTTGCCGTGCCAGAAGCAGATTAGCTCCCGGCCCTCCGGATCTTTGAAGGTCATAGCCGTGCGGAAGTTAGCGTCGTTCTTCTCCGAATCTGATGAGTCGGAGAAGAGCGCCTTCCCGCGTCGAAAGTAGTTGTCCACCAACTCTTCCCCCTCAGCCGTGCGTCGGCCCTCGGCGTCAAAGCAGGTCTTGAGCCTGTTCAGCACATCGAGCAGTACCAGGCTTCGCTCGACAGCATAGGGGTAAAAGGGCTGGCCGGCCAGGTACTCTTCCAGATTTGGCAGAAAGCTAAGGTGGGGGAAGCGGCTGGGCAGCTGAGCGATAAACTCCGCCCAATTCTCTGGAGGCTGCCGGTAGGACGCTAGCCTGCGCTCAAGCTCTTTGGCCTCCCAGTCATTCGGCAGTTCACAGCTCTCAATCGAGCCATCATTACGATGCCAGTTCACTTCGATTGGAGTGCGCTGATATGCTGAGGGCGCGAAGCTGACCAGCCCTACTGGCAGGCCATTAAAGGCGCGCGTGGCCACCTCGCCGATTGTCTCCTCCGTCACCAGTGTGTCGTCGGCGAGGGCGAGGTATTCGCCTGGGTTGCGCAGGAGATCATCCTCGACAAATGGCCCATTCTTGGCGATGTCAATCGTCGGCCGTGAGTGCACAACGAACGTCGGCAATACTGCACAATCAGATCGGCGGCAATACTGCACAATCTGCCGAGCCTCCCACATCATCAACGGCGATACTTGGCGAACACGCTCGTGGTCAGCGACGTCGGCCTCACCCCCTTTCGCTTGCTGACAGTCCTGCCGCAGCGACGCTGGCTTGCAACAACTCGGCGGCCACGGCGGCCAGCCGCAGCCCCGTCACCTGTGAACTCCGCCCCAGATAGATCTTCCGCAGCCGACCGCCGCTGCGCCGGTAGGCCACCCAATAGGCGCCGCCGCGTGCCCGCCCCTCTTTGCGCACCGTCATATAGCCGGTAATCCAACCAGCCGTCCGGTCGAACAGCGGATAGGCAAAACTGCGCGTCGTCGGCGCCGCCAACCACTTATCCAACGACGTAGTAAACTAGCACCTCATGACGATGAGAACTTTCCCTTCGCGGCTCACCCGCTTGTCTCGTTTCCCCGTACCATGGCCCCTCACAAGGAGGGTCCATGAAAACCGACTCCGAGGTACAGCTGATGCTCCGCACTCGCACCAAGGGAAAGACCCTCGCACAAGCCGCCGCCCGCGCCGGCATGCGCGTCCCCACCGCCCGCAAATACCTGCGCGCCGCGACCCTCCCCAGTGGCATGCGCCAAGCGCGCGACTATCGTACGCGCGCCAATCCCTTTCTCGCCGACTGGTCCTGGGTCGCGCAGCAGCTTGCGCGTGACCCGGCGCTCCAGGCCAAGACGCGCTTTACCATCCTCACCGAGCGCTACCCTGAGCGCTACGCCCCCGGCCAGCTGCGCAGCTTCCCGCGCCATGGCGCCACCTGGCGCGCCCTCCACGGCCCCGACCACGATGTCATCTTTGCACAGATCCACCAGCCCGGCCAGCGCGGCCAGTCGGACTTCACCCATAGGGAGGATCTGGCGATCACCATCGCTGGGGTGCCCTTCCCGCACCTGCGCTTCCACTTCGTGCTGACCTACTCCAACATCGAGGCGGTCGCCCTCTGCTTCACCGAGCGCTTCGAGACGCTGGCCGAGGGGCTGGAATTCTGTCTCTGGCAGGTCGGCGGGGTGCCCGAGAACCACCGCACCGACAACCTCTCGGCGGCGGTTCAGACCATCGAACCCGACGGCCAGCGCCGCTGGACGGACGGCTACCTGGCCCTGATGACCCACTATGGCATGACGCCCTCGACCGGTGATCCTCGCCATGATGGGCCTGGAGAGTTACCGCGCCCGTGCGGCCAGTGCCCAGAAAGCGACGCCCGCGCTACCGCCACCGGCGGCGTCCTGACCACCCGCGAGGGAAAGATCTCATTGTCATCGGGGTAAAGAAATAAGCGTCGCTTGACAAGCTGTACCAGGCCTGCGCCATGCGCAACCTGCTGCTGTGGCTGAGCCGGGTGCGGCGGGGGTTGGCGCCCCGACCGCCGACATGAGCCCGTCCGTGCCCCACGCCCGGCCGCAGGTTCCCAGCGGGCCGGTTGCGGCGTGTCTGGCTGAGCGGGCAATCTCTGCCGAACCGCCAGATTCATGCCGAAAACCACATGTATCGCGCGGATATCCGCTTGAACATCCCCTGGAACGGTCGCCGCCGTGAGCGCCCCTACCGTCCCTGCCCTGAAAAATCGCCCCCGTGGCTGCGTGGGGCACCCACGCCCCCAATTAGGCGAAGCTCTCAGCAATACGCGAATGCCGAGTCAGCACCCCACTGCTCGCCGCCTGAGGCCCAACCCCTCGCTCAAGCGGAGCGCCAACGGCTTGGGCCGCTCCAGGGCCAGGTGGTTATCGTCCCTTTTCCTCCTCTTATTCGCAGCGCTTCGCCGCCTCGGTAAGCAGCGCCGCCACCGGGAAATCCGGCACCGGGCGCGCGTCGAAAGCGGCGGCCAGCTCCTCCAGGCTGTAGCTGCGCGCTCCACCCGCTGGCTCCGCAGCGCCGTAGATCGCCATAGCGCGGACAGGATCGGCCAGCACCACAGCCTCTAGGCGATGCTCTGGCGGATAGTAGACGCTGGCCTCGGCCTCGGCGATCAGGTAGAGCGCGGGCTGGCCCTTGCACTGCGTAGCGAGCCCCTGGAGGTACCAGCCAGCGAGCCAGCGGTTCTGGTTGGTGTCGTAGCTGCCCTGGAGCGCCCCCGCGCGGAAAAGCTCTGCGGCCGCCTTCCAGCCGTCGCGGTGCGGGAAGCCGAAGTAGCCAGCCTCGGGCAGCGTGTCGCCATAGCGCGCCCGCAGCAGCTCGGGCCGGGCGGCGGGAAAGACGCGCTGGTACTCGGGGAACTGGCGCAGGAAGACGAGTTGCCCGTAGAGCCCGCCGCCAACGAGCACCACCGCCGCCGCCGTCGTAGCGAGCCGACCGACGACCGACGACCGACGACTGAGGGGCAGCTGTGCGACGGCAAGCCCCACGAGCAGGGCGGCGGGCACGTGGGCTGTGTAGAAGTGCGTGCGCGGCTCGGCGATCAGGAAGGCCTCGGCACAGAGCGCCGTGGCGAACCAGAGGGCCACGCCGCGCACGTGGGCGGGCACGCCGGGCGCCGCGCAGAGGCCGAGCAGCGGCACGCCAAATGCCAGCCCGGCCCAGCTTGCGCCCCCCGGCAGCGCGTACAGCTGCGGCGCCAGCCACTGCGCCAGCGCGGCCAGGCCAAGCGCCACCGCCAGGCCGATGCCGAGCGGGCGCGGGCGAACGTGGCGCACCAGCAGCGCGGCGACAGCGCCCAGCACACAGAGCACGAGCAGCGGCACGAGGGGTGGCGCATTGTAGAAGGCCAGGATGTCGAGGTAGAGCGGCAGGTTGTTGAAGGGCGGCCCGCCCGCGTCGCCCTCGCCAGCGCGTCCCGCCAGATACGCCGCCGTGCTCGCAAAACTCGGGCCGAGCAGATAGGGCACAAAGAAGCTCGCCAGGAGCACGCCGCCCACCGCCACGGGCGCGGCCAGCCCCCTCAGCCACTGGCCCGCGCGCCAGCCCCGGCGCAGCCCGCCCGCCACCACTAGCCACGCCAGCGCCGGTATCACCATCACCGCATCGTAGTGCGCCAGCAGCCCCACCGCCAGCAGCGCCGCCGCCGCCACAAGCTGCCGCCCCGCCTGCGGCCCCCCCGCGTAGAAGCGCCAGCAGCACCAGAAGGCCCCCGTCATCATCAGCATCACGATGCTCTGGTACTGCACGATGCGCCCAAAGCCCACCGCGAAGCCGTCCACCGCGAGCAGGCTTATGGCGGTAATAGCCGATAGCCGATAGCCGATAGCCGATAGCCGGATGGGGGGCGGTCGTCCGTCGTCCGTCGTCCAGCGTCCGTCGTCCGTCGTCAGGGCGCGCAGCAGCACCAGGGCGCCGAGCAGCACGCCGATGCTTGCGAGGGCGAAGGGCAGGCGGGCCACCCACTCGGCGCCAGCGCCGACAAGGGCAAGCGGGCCGGCGGGCAGCAGCACCTCGACGGGGCCCTTGGTGTGAGTGAGCAGCAGCGCGTCGTCGCCGTGGGCCACGGCGGCGGCCAGCAGCATGGCCCTCGCCTCGTCGCCCTGAAACTCAGCGCCGCCCAGGTGCCAGAGCCGCAGCCCCACCGCCACAAGCAAGGCCACCCCAAGCAGCCCAACGCCTTGCCGCGCCACACTCTGCGCGCCCTTTGCGTTCGCGCCCTTCGCATCATTCGCGTCGTTCGTGGTCCAATCGTCCACCGTCCACCGTCCACCGTCCACCGTCCACCGTCCACCGTCCACCGCCCAAAGCATCGCCACGCTCAGCCCATCAGCGGCAACGAGCAGCAGCCACGCGGGGAGCGGCCCCGGCAGCGCGTGGAGCGCCAGCAGCAGTAGCGGGGCCACGCTCAGCGCGCCGCAGAGGCCCACGAAGGCCAGTGTGGCACGCGAGCGCTCCTCGGGGAAAAGCGCCCACGCCGCCAGCGTCCCCGGCAGGAGCAGCACGATCAGCGCGCCCAGGCCAGCCCATGGCAGCGGCGCCAGCAGCAGCAGGTGGCCGCCGCCGATCACAAGCAGCAGCCAGATGCGGGGCGCGATGGCGATGCGCCACCCGGCCGCTCTGCCCCACCACCACAGAGCAACCCCAGCCGTGACAGCGATCAGCAGCCACCACGGCGGCGTCGGCACGGCCCAGGCAAAGCCCAGCGGGTCGCGCCAGGCCCAGAGCGGAACGAGCAGAACGAGCAGAGTGTAGAGTGTGGAGCCGACGCGCCTAGTCTGCCCTTGGGGCCAAAAATGGGCCGGAAATCTGCGCAATCTGCGTAATCTGCGGATAACCTGCCCGGCGAGCACTAGCAGCCCCAGACCCCAGGCGACCGACAGGGCCCGCCCGAGGATGGGCGCGAGCGGGACGCGGCCTGGCGCGGGCGCCACCGCAAACGCGGCGAGAGCCACGCCGAGCGGGCGCGGGTCGCCAGGGGCGTAGGCCGGCGGGGCAGCCAGATCCAGCGTCTCCATGCGCAGGGGCGACGGCTCCGGCACCACGTCGGGCGGCAGTAGCAGGCGGTAGACGCGGTAGCTGGGCGTCGTAGCAAGCTCGGCCACCGTGGCGCCGTCGCGCACAATCCGCAGGCGCATAGCCTCGGCTTGGGCGAAGGGCGCCGCGTGCAGGCGCAGCTCCAGCGCGAGCGGGCCGTCGTAGGCGGCGGGGACGAGCAAGCGCGAGCCAGGCCCTGTCCAGCGGAAGCTCGCCTCAGCCGCGCCCTCGGGGCGGTACATGCTCGCCAGAAAGAACGCGTCGCCGGGAGCGCCCACATCCACAGCGCGGGCGGCGGGGTAGCGCAGGGCCAGGGCGAGCAGCGCGGCGGCGAGCAGCAGCGCAGCGAGCGGCGCGAGGCGGCGGGCGGTCAGCATGGTCGTCTCTCAGCGCGCTTGCTAGGGGCCCGCCTGAACCGCGCCTGTTATACCAATTTGAGCAGGAGAAGGCGCATGTGTCATTCCGAGCGTAGCGAGGAATCTTAGCGTGGTGATGCGATAAGACCCCTCGCTTCGCTCGGGGTGACAATGCGGGGTTTCCTCCAGGAGTTGGTATCAGTCGATCACAAAGACTGGCACGGTGGAGCCGCCGCCGGCGGTGACATTCAGCAGCGTGACGGTGGAGAGGCGGCAGAGGCTGCCCTGCACCTCGGTGCCAAACAGGAAGGGGTCGCTGTCCACCAGGCGCTCGCCGATCACCAGCTTGCCATCCACAAGCGCGGGGTACGGCTCGTAGGCGATCGTCACCTTCTCCTGAAGCACAAAGGGCGTCTCCAGGGCGGCCTTGAGCGCGGCGTCCCAGCTGTCGGCGTCGCTCTCCCAGCCGATAATAATGCCCCTGCCGCCGTAGTCGTCGTTGGGCTTGAGCAGCAGGCGGTCGCGGTGCTTGCGCCCAAACTCCAGCAGATCCACCCGCTCGCCCTGGTAGCTCGTCTCGCCCCGGCGCACCACGCGCGTCCAGGGGATATGGGCGGCGACGGCGGCGCGCTCCTCGGGGGAAAGCGCGCTCTGGAACTGCTCGTCGGAGAGCAGCGCAAAGAGCGACTTCTTGTGCAGCAGCTTGGCGCGGAACGAGTTCACCACCACGCAGGCGCCTGCGGCGTAGGCCTGCATCAGCGGGTGCTCCAGCGCCTGCTCGCCGTAGTGGGTGAGCAGCTCGCTGGTGAGCACGCGCTTGAAAACGATCGTCACCGGGGTGATGATACCGTCGAGGTCGGCGCTGAGGCGCCCCTCTGTGAAGCGCAGATCGTCGGGGGTGCAGATCACAGCGCGCAGGCCCTGCTCGGCGAAATAGTCCACAAACATCTCGAACTCGGTGGCCGTGGGCAGGCCGCGCCAGTCCACAATCGCCACGGAGGGCTCACCGCCGGGGAAGCCGGCCTCGCGCCAGGCCCCGAGCAGCGTATCGAGCAGCCGGTGGCGCGCGGGGAGCGAGCGCAGCGGGTAGCGCTTTGCGAACTCGTCCATCACTGGCATGGCCAGGAAGGCCTCGGAGAGCAGATCCTCGTAGGCGATGGCGGCGGGGCTCTCGGCGTTATACTCCACAAACTGGAGCGAGGCGCCGTCCACGGTCAAGAACGTATCCATGCGCGAGTGGGCGCTAGGCTCCATGTAGCCGGGGTGCATCGCGATCAGGGCGCGCTCGTGGGCGGTGAGCATCAGCACGTCGCGCACGGCGTCGCCCTCTGATCCTGCGGCGAGGGCGGGGGCGGTGACGGTGCGGGCGGCATGGGCGACGATGCCAACAGCGCGTTGGAGCTGGGCGTACTGGGCCGCAGTGATCAGGCGGGGGCGCAGCACGTTGGACAAGGGCCGCTCGCCGAAGTAGAGCCGCCGGGCGTGCATCTCCTCGCTGAGCCGCAGCCACGAGGCGTTGGCGAGCTCCGGGGTGAGCAGCGCGTGGTAGTGATTGATGGCCTCGGAGAGCGTCATCGGCTACTCGGCTTTCTTCCTCGGGGCGCGCTTCGGCTTCGCCGCAGGCGGGGCGGGCGGCTCGGGCGGGGAGACGGCGCGTGTTTGGGCGGCGTCGGCTTCGGCGATCATGCGGCCCC